>Ga0070731_10000888_pt1 | contig 34823 bp, 10 predicted proteins | sample Coa_R1_2_FD_66448 | JGI IMG/M metagenome (GOLD analysis project Ga0070731, IMG submission 66448) | Surface soil microbial communities from Centralia Pennsylvania, which are recovering from an underground coalmine fire - Coalmine... | ecosystem: Environmental > Terrestrial > Soil > Unclassified ... | reverse complement strand
GACACTGGCCGGATTAACCGTGGCCGTGAAGTTGTACGCGCCGCGCGCTGGAATCGAGGCGAAGTTGCCGGAGAACGTTCCGCCGGTGGTGGTCATGATCGTGTAAGAGCCGACGCCAAGACCGGGCTGCGGGACGATGTTGAGCGTACCGTTGAGCACGACGTTGCCCGTGCATGCGAGCAGATCAGACGCGCCAGCGGCGCCGACTTCGAAATTACAGACAGAGTTGGCGCTCAGCGTCATGCCGTTGGAGAGCGTCAGCGTGCCCACGCCAGTGTCGCCCGGCCCAATTTGGGCAATCGCGGCGTTAGCGAACGTGACCGCGCCGGCGACGGTGCCGGTGCCGCCGAGTTCACCGCCGCTGACGACCACGTTGGTGCTGCCGGTGCCGCCGGCGCCGTTGAGCTTGACTTTGCCGGATGTGATCGTGGTCGTGCCGGTCAACGTCGCGGTGTTGTCGGCCAACAAGTACACTTTGCCGGTGGTTCCATTGCGGCCGCCGCCGAGTTCCATGCCGTTGCTGCCGGTGATGGTGGACGTGATGTTGACAACGCCGGAGCCGTTGTTGGCGATCAAGGCTGTATTCGTGCCGAAGGAAATCGCAGCGCTGATCGTGACGAGCCCATCGGCGGTCAGAGCCGATTGCGGGATCACCTGCTTGCCCATCGTAGGCGATGCCCACAGCAGCGCTATACCCGTGCCGCCGTTCCCTTGTTCGTAGATGTGATCGATGGCCACGCGCTGTCCGGCGGTCAAGGCAAGCGTTGACCCTCCCACACCGGCGCTGACTTCGTTGATTCCATGACCGGTGTTGTAGTCGTTGCTGGTGACCATCACACTTGCGCCGCCGATAGGCGTGACGACGACGCGGCTGCCGTCGTCGCCGTGCGTGAAGAACGTGTACGTGTCCGTATAGGGCGCTTCGACGAATCCCGTCCAGCGCACGGAATAATCATTCGTGTTCGTCAGGCCGGAAATCGCCGGGTTGGCGAATCCAAAATAGACCTGCGGGTCGATGCGCGAATTATCTGGCACAATTTGGCAGGTGCCATTGAGCGTGCCGGTCGTTGCGGATGAAGCCACGTCCGGGTTGATGTGGAAGTACGAAACCGTCGTGGATGTGACTCCGCTGATGGCGTAGAAGCCGTCGAAGGCCGCGTCGCCCAGCGTGACCTGGATGGCTTGCCCGGTGGAGAATCCGTGCGTGCCGATGGTCAGCGTGGCGACGTTGCTGGTCAGCGCTTTGTTGGTGACGTTAAAGTTGGTCGAGGCTGAGGCGCTGTCGGCGCCGGCTTTCGTGTAGCTCAGGATGCTGCCCGATGCCACGGTCAGATTGTACGTGCCGTCGTACGTGGGATCGCCCAGCGTGACGGCGATGCTTTGCGTTGCGCGCAGGCCGTGCGCGGCGGCGGTGGTCAGCGTGACGGTGCCGCCGGAGAGGACTTTGTTGGTGACGCCGAAGACGCCGAAGGCGGTGCCCTGCGTGATTGCGCTGTTCACGGTGCCGTTCAAGTTGCTGTTGTAAGCGAGGATATTCGTGTTCGCGCCGTTGCCTTGCACTGTGTACACGCCGTCGAAGGCCGGGTCCGGCGGATTCAACGCGACACGCACGCCTTGGCCGGTGGGGATCAAATGGTTGCCGGTCATGGTCAGGGTTGCGCTTGAGCCGCCCAATTGCTTGTTAGTGACGAAACGCAGCGAGCCGTTGGTGTTTTGAATGGGCGTGTCGTAATAGTCGCCTTTCAGGCCGTTCGAGGCTGCGCCGCTGACGTTGATGCTGGCGGAGACGATGACTGTATTCGTGGTGCTGGTGAGCGCGTTGCCGCCAAGGGACCCGGTGTTGAAATTGATCGTCGTAATCGGGCGGTCGGCGCCGTTGAGGTCGATGGAGTGGCCTGCGTTAATGGTGATCGTGTCGGAGGCAGTCGGGCCGCCTGCTGGCGGAATGGGCAGCCAGACGGTTTGGTCGTCCCAATTGCCGGATTTCACGGATGCGTACGAAATGCCGCCCGGCGGGGCGACGATGCCGAGGGGCGTGACGGCGTCGTAGAAGCCTGCGCCCACCGAAGCTGTCGGGGCCAATTGAGTCACGGTGATATAGGGGAAGGATGTCCCCTGTGTAGTGCCGGTGACGAAGAGATTGGCGTCGCTGGGCGTGGGCGAGCCGAGGCGATTGAGCGCGAGGAAGGCGCCGAGGCCGCGCGAGAGCGTGGCGACGGTGACTTGGATGTCGCCGCCCGAGCCCGTCGGGGTCATGGTCAGGGTGCTGCTGGTTCCCGTGGCGAGCACGAGCGTGTTGAAGTTCTCGGTAATCAGCGTGCCCGGGAAATTGTTGATGGTCATCGTGCCGCCGGCCAGCGTGAGCGGAGAGAACGTGATGCGGTTGTTGCGCGCGCCTTGTGAATTGTCGAGCGCCAGCGTTCCGCCGCTGTTGACGGAGACCGGCCCGCCCACCACGCCGGCGATGCCTTTGACGCTGGTGACGCCGGAGTTGAGCGAGAGCAGGCCGCTGCCCGTGGAACCGGTGATGGTGCCCGCGGAGACGGTCGAATTGATGTTCAGCGGGCTGGCGCCGTTGCTGCCGTTGCCGGTTATGTTTACGGTGCCGGCGTTGGCGTTGATGGTGAGGCCCGGCGCGTTGCCGCCCGTGCCGTAGAAGGTGTAGGCGGGATTGGCGGTGCCATTCAGGTTAAGCGTGCCGGTGCCGCTGAACGATCCGCCGAGACCGAAGAAGACAGTCGGTCCGGCGACGGCGCTGGTGATCGTGCCGGTGCCGCCGGCGGTTGAAATCGTTCCGGTGAAGGAGAGGCTGTTGCTGTCGCCGCTGGTCCAGTTGAGCGTTCCGCCGCCGTTAATGGTGAGGTTGGTCATCTGCTGATTTTGGAACGAATTGTTGCCTTGGCGGTCCACGTTGATCGTGGAGGTGACGCCGGACGGAACGGTCAAACTCTCCAGGAATTGCGTGTTGTTGTCGCTGCGCAGATTCAACTGGCCGGCGGTGACGACGATGTTCGCAGGCGGGCCTGCGACGGGCGCACTGTTGGCGGGGCGCAGTTCGAGCGTGGCATTGGTTGTGGCGCAGGTGATCGTGCCCGAATAGGTGCTCGCCGGGTTGAACCAGCGGACGAAGCCCTGCGCGTTGATTTTCCCGGCGATGGTCAGTCCGCCTGTGCCGCTGATCACGCCGGTCAAATCGAGGAAAACCGTCACATTGACGTTGTTCAACGCCGACAGCCCCAACACGGAATTCGCGTTGACACTGATTGGGCCGCTGCATGTGAAATTGGCGTTGTTGATGGTGAGGTTGCCGGCCAGCGTGCCGCCGTTCAACACAATCGGATTGGGCACGGCGATCGTAGCGGCCGCGCCTTGATTGACTCCGAAATAGCCGGACGTAATTGTAATCACATTGGCGACGTTGCTGGTACTGGTCGCATTGCTGACCAGCAGGCCGGCGGTGACGTTGTTCGTGGCGGGATTGACCACGGTGAAATTCACGTTGATGTTGCCGGTGTAAAACTGCGTGGGATTGTCGTTAAGGAACTGAACGCGACCGCCGCCGCCAAACGTAATACTGGAGCCATTTCCACCGCCGCGCAGGAAGTCCGCCGTGGCCATGCGCAGAACGTCGAGCACATTCGAACTGGTTTGGATCGTGACGTTCGCGCCATCGGCGATCGTGAAGATTCCCGTGGTGTTGCCGCTGCCGTTGGGCATGTTGCCGGTGCCTTGAACCACAGCGTTGTTGTTCAGGAACACGGCGTTGGCGAAGTTGTAAGTCGATGCAAAAGAACCGCCGATGTTTCTGACCGCATCATGCGCCTTGTTGGTGGCCGTGTTGCCGGAGAAATTGCCCGTCAAGGTCAGGTGCGTATCGTCGGTAATCGCGGCAATGTTGACGGCGGTGAGAATGCCGGTGTCGTCGTAAGCGAAGAGCTGGTCGTTGACGGCGTATTGTGTGGTGAAGTTGGTATTGGTTCCCGTCACCGCCGTCGAATTCGCTGGAATGGAGATCGTGCCGTTGCCGACGATGGTGTTGCTGAATAATTCGAGCGTCGAGCCGTTGTTCACGAAGATTTGGCTGGACCCCATCGCTGAAATGGGCGGATTGGCGCTGACGGTCGGGACGCGCAGTGTGCCGCCGTTGACGTGGCTTTGACCTTGCCGCAGCGCGCCGTTGTTGGATTGCACGAAGACCGTGCCGGTGCTGGTGGGCAGGCTGTTGAAGCTCATTGAGCCGCCGACCATGGGGCCGTTGACGGTCAGCGTTTGACCGGCGGCGGCGTCGATGGAAGTGGCGAGCGTCGGCGAGTTGATTGAAAATGGACGCGATGCGGATGTGGCAAAGGTGCCGCTGGCGAGGAGCGTGCCGCCGTTGAGGCCGACTTGCGGGCTGCGCGCAACGGACATGGCTGCGCCGGTGACGCTGTTTGTAAAGGCGGGACTTGTCAGGATGGATGTGGCGCTGAAGACCTGAACGATCGTGGCGCTGACGGGCGTTGCGCCCGCAACGGTCACGACGTCGCCGATGTTCAATTGCGAGGTGAAGCTCGTGTTCGTGCCGGCGATGGCGGAATTCGCGGGCGTGACGGTGCCGAGGGTGGATGCCGCGGCGAGATTCGCCACAGGATCGGAGTAAGTAAAGGTCGTGGCGCTGGGCACTGTTTGAACCACGAAAGTGCCGTTGTATTCGTTGGGGAACATGCCGGCGATGGTGACCGACTGCCCAACCACGAGCAGGTGATTGGCGGCGGTCGTGACAGTCACGGTGTTGGTGGCTTCAGTCGCGGCGCTCACGCTGGAGACGACGTTGTTGGAAGCCACGCTGCCGATGAGCGGGAAATTGGTCGTGGCGGTGCTCAAATTTGCGTCGTTGGAGACGCTCAAAACGCCGGCGTCGATGTTGAGCGAACTGGAGAACGTGTTCGTCCCGGACAAGACGAGCGTGCCCGGGCCGGTCTTGGTGATCGTTGCGTTCTGCGGTTCCTGCTTGCTGTACAGCGTGGCGATTTCGTTGGGGCCGAGCACGCGGTTGTAGATGCGGAAATCGTCGATGCCGCCGCGGTTGTGGGTGTTCGCGGGCGTGACGAGCGAGCGGAAGATTTCGAGCGTTTGCAGATTCGAGATGGGGCCGCTGTTGCCTGCGAAATTGGAAGTGACCAGCAAGCCGTTGACGTAAATGGCGCGGTATGGGCTTGTCGCGCCGCCGGCCACGAAGGCGACGTGATTCCACGTGTTGAAGGGCATGGCTGTGCCGCCGATGAATCCCGCGGCGCTTTGGATGCGCCCGCCGTTGGCAATGTCGCCATAATCCCAACTGATCTGCTGGTCGCCGAAACCGATGTGGCAGGAGAAACGCTGCGTGCCGTCGGAGCCGACGCCGAAAGTCCATTCCTGCGGCGAGACACCGGGCGTGAAGGCCCAGAACGAAATGCTCACCGGCGAGCCGGCGGGCCAGTTGAAATTAGGCACTTCGACGTAACCGTCCACGTTGGCCGTATTTGTGCCTGACGCGGTGCTGCCGGAGAAAAGCGCGCTTGTGCCGAGCGCGCCGGGACCGTAGTAGAGCGACGCGCCGCCGGTCGCGTTCTGCAACGTGCCGTTATAGGCTGAACCGGCAGGGCTGCTGTTGACGATGGTGCCGCCATTGGGATGAACGTACATGTAGTTTGACGATGCCGCCACGGCTTGTGCGAAGCCAGGGCTGATTGTCAAAGTCTGCGTGGCGGTGTTGATGCCGGTTATGACCACACACTGTTGCGTGGTGCCCGTCCCGATCACGATGTAATCGCCGATCACAACCTGCGTTCCGAATTGGGTGTTGTTTATCCCCGTGACCGTCAAGGCGCCGATGGCGGCGGCTCCCAACTGTCCGGCGCCGGAGGTACGGGGATTTGTGATGTAGGAGAAAGCGCTGCCCGCCGCGCCAATCAGCGGATAGAACGTCTGCGCAGTTGTCGGGGAACTGATCGCCGTTACAAGGACAGCCTGGGCATTGGCGGCTGTGCCTTGGCCGATCGTAATCAAGTCGCCCGCATTGATGGCGCTGCCGAACTGAGTTCCGGAACCCGTGACGTTATTCACCGTGACCGAACCGAACGGAGTCGTGCCGGCCGCGATTCCCGCCGTTGGATTGTTGTACGTAAAACTCGCCGCCACCGCACTGGCAACCACATAATCGCCATTGTAGCCGCCCACGTTTGTACCCGAAATAGTGACGTTTTGTCCTGCCACCAGCGTATTGGCGACCGTCACCGTCACCACATTCGCGGCTTCGCTTTCCGCCGTCGGCGCAAGCGCGGCGGGAGCTCCGGTGATCGTGCCCGCCGCGTTGACCACTGTCGCGGGCGCTTGTTCTTCGAACTTATACCAGACGACGGGCGGCGAACCGCTAGTCGCGCCGTTTGAGACGACGCCTGAAATCGTCAGTGTGGAACTGGATTGGACGTTATTGATGAGGAAATCGCCGGCGACAGAGAGGTTGACGCCAATCGACGGCGAGCCGGCGCCGCTGACGAGGATTTGATTCAGGCTTGTGGACGCGCCGTTGAAGGTGAGCGTGTGGCTGCCGGTGCCGTTTTTGAGCTGGCCATTGGCGGTGAATTCCACTTCGTCGATGACGTTGTTCTGATTGAGCGTGACGGTGTCGGCGGCAACGATGCGCACAAGGTCGCCGGCCTGGCCGGGATGTGTGGCGTCCACGGTCGCGATGATGGCACCGTTGATGTCTTTCCAGGTGCCGATGGTATTCCAATCGCCGCCGCCGGAGCCGTTGGAAATGTAGAGCGTGCCGCCGACAATAGGTCCGCCTTCGACGACGCCGTTCAAGGTCGTGTAAATCGCGGGACTGTTGATGACCGGCGAGGGGGACGCGCTGTTGTCGGTGACCAGCGCAAAAGGCACGTTGCCGTTGTTGGTCAAAGGCGACGGATTGGCGAAGAAGAGGTTGCCGGTTTCGAGTCCGGCGCCCGCGACGGCGTTGGAGCGGTCCAGCGTGAAGGTTGCGCCGTTGGAGCGGGTAAAGGCCGCGGCGATGAACTGCGAATCGCCGGTGCCGTTGGCTTGCAGCACGATACTGCTATTGCCGCCGGTGAAATTAATCAGGCCGATGGTTTCGGTGCGCGTGACATTCAGCGGCGCGAGCATCTTGAGCGTGCCGCCGTTCATCGACAGGGCCATCTGGTCGTACAGCCGGTTGGGGTTTGCGCCGGCGGCGGTGTTCGTGGCGTCGATCAGCAGCGTGCCGTTGTTGACTTGCATGGACGTGACGCCCTGCAATGCGGCGGTGCTGCCGGCCAAATCCAGCGTGCCGGCGTTGATCAGCACAACGCCCGGGAAGGGCGATTCGCCGCTGGTGAGGGTGAGCGTGCCCGCGCCGAGCTTGTTGATCGTGGAACCGCCGCTGCCGTTGAGTTCGGCATTGAGCGTCAGCGTATCAGCGGCGTTGTTGACGAAGAACTGACGGGTCGTGTTGGCTGCGATCAAGATATTGCCGTCGATGTGACCGAGCGTACCGGTCGCGTACACGTCGCCGCCCAGCGTCAACTGGCCACCCGGCGTGTTGTTGACCACGGCGCCATTGTTGATGGTCAGCGTCGCGCCGGAGTTGCCGATGGTGGAGACGGTGCCGTTGTTGTCCACTGTGCCGGCGGCGTTGACAATGACGCTGGACGTGGCGGGGATGCCGCCGTTGATGCCTTCGAGCAGCGTGCCGGTATTGACGATGGTCTGGCCGGTGTAGGTGCAGGCGTTGTAGAGGCCCAATGAACCGGGACCGGTTTTAACGAGTGTAATCGAGCCGGTCAGGATGCCAAGGTAACGGTCGCGGATGCCGTCGGTGTCGGCGGAGACGTTGACGGTCAGCGTGCCGGCGTTGGTGCTGGTGATGACGCTGTCGGCCGCCAGCGCGGGGAGATTGTAGATGTCGTTGTAGCCGAGGTAAATGCCGGTGCAGGTTTGGTTGAAGCCGTTGAGGTTGAGCGTCGCGGCCTGGTTGGGCGGGTTCAAGGCAAATATCCCCAAATACGACGTGCCGGTGCTCAGCGTTCTGCCGGCGACGACAATGTTGTTGGTCGTCGGCAGTGCGTTGCTTGTTCCCAAGGTCATCGTGCCGCGATAAATGATTGTTGGACCGCCATAAGTGGAAGTGGAGTTCATCTGCACAAATCCCACGCCCGCCTTGGCGAAGGAGTAGCCGTTGCCGCCATCGACGATGGGGCCGTTGATGTTGCAGATGGCCAAATTTGCCGTCGAAGCGGCATTGCTGCTGAAGTAGCTGTCGAACGACACGATGCGGTTGGCGGTCAGCGTCAAGGTGTTGGTGAAGGTGATCTGGTTGGGTGAATTGCCAATGTAGAAGTCGCCGGCCAGCGTGAACGGATTGGCAAGGATCACTGAAAACGCGGAATTGCCCAGCGCGCCCATCAAGTGCACGTTCTGCTGGATGGTGACCGTGCCCGCCGAGAACGCGGAACTGTTGCCGGCTTGAACGAAGCCGGAACCCAAATTGGTCGCGCCCGTGTAGGTGTTGGCGGCGTAGAGCGAAACAGTGCCGTTGGAAACGATGTCAAGGCCATTGGAACCGGAGATCACGCCCGAGGACAGAGGCAGGCCCAGCGTGCCGATTTGCAGTGTCCCGGCTCCGTTGTTGGTCAACGCGCCTTTGATCGATCCGAAGTTCAAATTGCAGGCGACGACCGCGTTGTTTGCGGCGGGAACCAAATTGCCGGCCGGAACGACCGCCGCCAAGCCGCTGGTTTGGTTGGCGCTGTTCCACAGAAGGCTGTACGCGGATCCGCCGCCCTGATTGAAGAACTCGACGCGGATCGGATACCTGACGCCCGCCGTCAAATTCATCGTTCCGGCTCCAATATTGCCTGAAGCACCCATCGCGTCGATCACCATTTGTCCGCCAATGTAGACGCGTTCGCCATCGTCGATATCGTTGGTCTGGAAAATGTACTGCTCGGTATAGTCTGGAATAATGAAACCGGTGAAGATGGCGCTGTCGTTGGTGTTGGTGATTGGACCGAAGGCGTCCGGATCGTAGGTAAAGCCGGCAGTCGCCGACACGGTATTGTTTAACGAGCCGTCGATGCGGTTGGCGCCGAGGTTGGTGAAGTTCGTGCCCGCGCCCAAGCCGTAAAATTCGGCTCGCAGGCCGATGCCCGAACCGGACGTGCCTGGGAATGGCGTGACGGCAATCGCGCCGGAGGCGACGGTCAGTGTCGTCGCGCCGGTGATGGCGTTGGACGCGCCGTTGATCACGAAGGCGTCGCCGACACCTGGCGCGGCCGGCAGCGCTTGCGCGAGCGTGACCAGCCCCGCGGTGGTGACGGACGTGATGATTGTCGAGCGGCCAGCCTGCGTGCCGCTGGTCATGATAATGGTCTGCCCATTCAAGACACAGTTGGGTCCGCCAAGCACCGCCAAGGCTGTCGCGGTGAAACTGTTGCCGGCGGGGCCGCTGGTGACGCTGCCGGACACTTGTCCTGAGCAGACTTGGAACGAATCGCCCGCTCCAGGAAGCGTGGCGAATCCGGTTCCGGCCAGCGTGACGTTGCCGGATGCGTCGATGGACGAAATCACCGCTCCACTGCCGATGGCGTTGCCGCTGGTCATGGCGATGGTCTGTCCGGCGAGAACACTGCTGGCGCCGCCGTAGGGCGCGAGGCAGAGCGCATTGATGCTGGTCGCGGACGTGACGGAGGTCGTCTGGAAATCCAGCGTGAACGTATCGCCCGTGCCGCCGGCCAGGAACGGCGCCAAAATCGGCGGATTGAACAGGATCGTGCCCGTGGCGGGGACATAGCCGGTCACCGTGCTGACCACGTTGCTGTTGGCATTGGCTGCGTTCGTGTTGGTGCCGGTGCAGGTCAGTTTTTTGCCGACGGGCGAGATTTGGTTGACCAGCATCGTCGAGATGGCGCTGTTCAAAGTGTTGGTCGCCGTGGAAACTTGCGGGTACGTCGGGCCGAGTGTCGGCATCGAGCCTTGGAACGTGACGGAATTCACGGTGCGGTCGGAGCCGTTGAGGTCCATGATGTGGCCGGGGTTGATGCGCACGTCGTCGTTGGCGCCGGGGAAGCCGAGGTTGATCGCGTTGTCTGGGAAGCGGCGCCATTTGCTCTGATCGTTCCACGGGCCGCTGGCTTCGGAGACGAACAGGTACGGCCCGCCGGACGTGCCGGTATACGCAACGACGCCCAAATCGGGCTGCGCGCCGGTGTGGTAGATGCCGTGGCCGGTGACTCCGGTGGATTCGTTGACGGTGACGCGGACATAATTCGTGTTTACCGCGGCACCGGCGACCAGCAGGTTGGCGTTGTTGTTAGCGCCGTTGTTGCCGCGGTTCAAGACAAGACTGCCGCCGCTGGCCTGATTCAGCGCGCTGACCGACAACTGCGCGCTGGATGTTCCGTTGGGAACGAGGTTGACGATGCTGGTGCCGGAGCCGACGTTCAAATTGGCAATGGTTTCGTTGTGTGTCGCGCCGGATGAAGCAGCGAGCGTGAACGTGCCGCCGTTGAGGGCAATGTTCTTGCCGTCGGGAATGCTGTCGCTGGTGGTCACCGCGGAAGTAATATTGAATTCGGAGCCAGTGTTGATCACGACGTTGCCGGCGATGGAACTGTTCGATCCGTTGAGCAGCAATTGTCCGGCGAGAACCGTGGTGTCGCCGGCGTAGGTGTTGGCGGCGTTGAGTTGCAGATCGCGGATGCCTTGTTTGGTCAAGCCGCCGGCTCCCGTGATCGGGCCGTCGAAGCGCAGGACGGCGGATTGCGTGTCGAAGATCGGCGTGCCGGTGAACGTCGCCGTTCCAAAGCTCAACTGCGAATTGTTCTGGCCGTTCTGATTGTTGCCGTAGATGGCCAGCACATTATTTCCGGCGGGCACGGTCAACGAAGTCATGGTGATGACCTGATTGGGGAAGAACGATCCGTTCTGAAGCACGGCCATCTGGCTGAAGGTGCCTTGGATCGAGGGGCTGTTCAGCACGATGTTGCCGGGGAAGTTGACGCTGGTGTTGCTGCGCACTTCCAGGTACCCGCCGTTGAGATTGACCGTCGCGGGATTGTTGGCTTGCCCAAGCGTGCCGGCGCCTTGCGCGGAGACTTGCGCGTTGGAATTGACGGTGATCGTGCCGGAGTACTGGTTGTTGGGATTGGTGAGGATCAGCACGCTAGTCAGCGCGGTGGGCGCCGTGGCGCGGCTGCCGTCGAAGCCGAGCACATTCAAATTGGCCCTCCCGGCGACGATGCCGCTGATGGTCAACTGGCGCGGGCCGCCGGGTGCGGGAATATCGTCGAGCTGGATCGTGGAATCGGCGGCGACGATCACAGAGGGGACGGTCAGGCCGTTAGGGCCGGTTCCGCCAGCGGTGTCGCCGATGTTACCATTGGCGCCGCCGCAACCGAGAGTCCCGCCGTTGAGGATCACTTGCGCGGCGAGAGTGGCAACGCCGACGGCCAGTGTGGCGCCCGGGTTGACTGTCACCGCGCTCAGTTGCGGATTGGAGTCGCCGAATGAATTGGCGTTCGTGGGGTTGACGATGCCATTGTTGATAATCCAGGTGCCTTCGTAATTGGAGTTGCTGACAGAGAGGACGACGCAGCCGGCGGGGAATCCAGCGGGCCGAGCGTTGATGATTGTCACGGTGTTCTGCGCATTCGAGAAATCCGCGTTGGTGCCGGCCCATGCGCCGCTGAGCGTAAAGCGGTCCAGCGGTGCGATGGCGTCGTGTTCAATGGTCACGGTCGCGCCCGCTTGCGGAATCATGGGCATATTGGAGGTGCAATTGCCGAGGCCGCGCAGCGTCGCGCCGTCGTTAAGGACCATGCGCTGCGCCGCGCCGGTATTCGTGAGTGTGGGCGCCACTTCGACCACCGCGCCGTTGTTGACGATCAGGATGCCGCTGAGCGCGATCGCGCCGCCGCCTTGCGCGCCGCCCAGCGCGTCGGTGCAGCCCAGGCGCAACGTGCCTTGCGCGACCGTGGTCTGGCCGAGCCGTTTGCTGGTGCCGGCACCGGTGCTTTGCGTAGATCCATTTTGAATGATCAAGCGGCCCAAACCGGTTTTCACCAGCGGGAAGCTGCCGTTCAAAGCGCTGTTCACGGTCAGGTTCAAATTGGCGGGGATATTGATGTTTCCGCCCGTCGGGCCGAGGATCACGCCGCGCAGCGTGTTTAACTGGACATCGTTGCTGATGGTGAACGTGCCGCCGCCGGTGGTGGTGGCTTTGAGGAAATAGTAACTCACGTTCGTGTTCGCAGCGACGTTGTTCTGCACGGTCAGCGAGGTATTGGACGCAATGGCGGTAATGAGATTGACCGTGCCGTTGACGACGATGTAATCTCCTGGCGCCGCCTGGGTCAGGAAACTCGTCGTCGTTGTTCCAGCCACGACGGTGGTGGTCGCATTCGTGGTGACTGTTCCGGCCGCGGTAACGGTGCGCAGGATGGTGTAGGGCGTGCCGGCGGGAATGCCAGGATTGACCGTCGCGCCAATGGCCAGCGTCGTGTTGTTGTTCACGGCCGTGACGACTTCCGACTGGCCGTTGGCGTAGATGATGTCGCCGACTTGAAGCTGAGTGGTGAAACTCGTGCCGGTGCCATTGACGGTCGCGCTGCCCGCTGAAATTGTGCCGGCTCCCACAACTTGCGTAAAGCGAGCGCCGGTAAACGTGACAGGCCCAACGTTTGGATTAAAGCCCGGAGTGACGGTACAAACGGTGGTCGAGGTCACTGCCGAAATTGTGGACGTCTGGCCGCTTATGGTGATCGAATCCCCCACTCCCAACAACCCCACGCCGCCGTTCACGCTGAAGAACGCAGCCGACGCGGTGACAGTCGTTCCGGGCGGACCGCCCGACGTGGTGGCTGTAATTGCGCCGCTGCTGATCGAATTTCCGGTGTTGGAGGCGTTGGGCGTGAAGCCGCCTTGGATGGTGAGTGCGCCGCTGACGGCTCCCAAATTGGCGTCGTTGGAAATGCTCAACGTTCCGCCGTTGACGAACGTGCCGCCCGTGTAAGTGTTGCCGGGGAATGAGAGCACCGTCGTGCCACTGGTGACGCGCAAGCCGCCGGAGAAGCCAAGCGCGCCGCTAAGGGTGGTCAGGCCGCTGCCTCCGACCGTCAAACCGGCCGTGGCGCCGGAGCCGATGGGCGCGGAGATGGTCAGACCGGCGGCGTTGGTCGTGTTGTTGTTGATCTGGCCGGCGACCACGCCAAAGACCAGCGAGCCGGCGCCGCTGATGACGGGCGCGGGCGCGGACGCGCCGACACCCACATTAATAACGCCGCTGGTGACGGTCAGCGTGACGGCCGCGCCGTTGATGGCGACGCTTGGACTGTTGACGCCGCTGTCGAACGACATGGAGTTGCACGTGGCGTTTGCGGCGAGTGTAACGGCGTGGCGAATGATGACGTTGGCGGTGGCGGAGGGGACCGATACGCCTCCGTCCCACGTCGAGGCCGTGTTCCAATCGCCGGCGGCGACTGTGAAGCGCGAGGCGGCGCTCGTTTTGGCGCGCAGGCCCTCCGGCGTGACGTTGTCGTATTCGGCGAATTGGCCGTTGACCGTGGCGTTGGGCACATCGGTGTCGCCCGCGGGGGCGCCGGTGAGGAACAAGTTTGTGGTGCCAAGTCCCGCTCCCGGAACGCGCTCAAAATTGAGCGTGCCGCCGGCGAAGTTGAAACTTGCCGCCGTCGAGGTCAGTTGAAGGCTGGTGTTGTTCGTCGTGGCGCTGTTATCCAGCCGGATGGTGCTGGCCGCGTTGAGCGTGATCGCGCCAATCGTTTCCGCCTGAGGCGCGGCCGTGCCGGCTGGAACGGCGAAGCGCAAGGTTCCGCCGTTGAGAGTTAAGTTTGCCGCATTGTTGAGATGATCGGTGCTGCCTGAACCGGTGCCGCCGGAGACGTCCAAAATCGCGCCCTGCTCGATGGCAATCGATGTGGTTCCCGACAGCCGGCCCGTGTCCGTGTTCAAACTCAGCGTGCCGGCGGCGACGTTGGTGAGGCCGGTGTACGCGCAGTTTTGAGACAAGAACAGCGTGCCGCTGCCGGCCTTGTTCAGGCCGAACGCGCCGGTGATTGGACTGTCGATGGTGGTGTTGGTGTTGTTGATTGTAATGATGCGCGTGCCGTTCATCACGGCATTGTTGCCGGTGTTGCCGAGAATCAGATCGTTCGAACCGTTCACGTTGAATTGGCCGCTGAGCGCGAGCGTGTTGCGCACGGTGCGCGTGCCGCCGGTTGCGGTGATGTTGGCGAATCCGTTGACGGTCACAGCGTTGGGCAGCACGGAGTTGATGGTAAACGTGCCGATTCCCAGCGGGCCGGAAGTTGGCGCCGCGGAAGTTGTGCCGGTTGAATCGGATTGCAGTTCCAGCGTTCCCACGCCGGGTCCGTTGGCGGCGGTGCTGCCTAGAATGAAACCGCCGGTGAAGGTGTTCTGGCCGTTCATGGCCAGTGTGCCGCGGCCGACTTTGGTCAGCGAGAATGCGCCGGAAAGAACGTTGCCCGCTGCCGGGTTGTAGGTGGTCTTGCCCGTGTTATAGAACTGCCAGGTGGTGTTGGCGGTAAGCGTGATTTTGCCGGTCAGAGTCAAATCGGCGCTGCCGCCGAAAGTCCAGATTGTGGCCAGAGCAAGCGAGGTGATGTCGTTGCCCAGCGTTCGCGCGGCGGTTCCGTTGGCTTGCAGGAACGTGTGCGGAGTCGAAAGGCTGTTGCCGGAATAATTGAAGGTCAAGGTCCCCGTGCCGATGGGACCGCTGGTGACAGGATTGCTGCCGATTGTGTCCGCGCCCAGCGTCAAGGTTCCGCCGACGAGGTTTTGGCCTGGCGAGCCGGGCGCGCCCAGGAGCGTTCCGCCGCTATAGGTGTTTCCGCCGTTGGTCAATTTCAATTCGCCAATGCCGGTCTTGTTCAGCGAGAACGATCCCGTGATCACGCCGCTGAGGGTAAGCGCGCCGGTGTTGTTCAAGTCGATCTGCACAGCCGCGTCCAATTCGACATTGGCGGAAATCGTCGTGTTTCCATAGACAAACAGCGACTGGATCAAATTGAAAACCTGCAATTTGTCGGTCGCGGCGGTGTCGGTGATCGATCCGCTTTGCGCAAAGGTGACCGTGTTGATCTGGCGGTTTTGGCCGTTGAGATCGATGGCATGGTTGGCGTTGATGATGACTTGATCGATGGAGCCGGGAACGCCGTTGGGACTCCAGACTGAGGTGTCGTCCCAATTGCCGGATTTTAGAGAATTGTATACGACGCCTGTGACAAGCGGGACGATGCCGTTGCCGGTCAACTGCGGCCCGTTGTACATGGCTGGGTAGTTGACGATGCTGGCCGTGGGGCCGGTGACTGTCGCCCAAGGCAGCGCTTGATTGTTGGCGGGCGGCGCGGTGTTGAGCTTGATCTGCATCGTGCCGCTGCCGCCGCTGGAGGCGTCGCGAATGAACGAAAGCAGCCCGTTCCTGGTATTTTGGGTGGGATTGGCGGCGGTGAAGACACTTGCGCCGGCGGCGTTTTCGATAGTGGTGTTGATTTGCAACGTCAGATTATTTGCGCCCGACGCGTTGGAGAGTTTAACGATGCCGGTGCCGGCGGCGAACTCCAAATTGGCAAGCTGTTGAGTCACGCCGGAAGTGGCACTGCCTTTCAGCCAGAGCGTCGCATTATCGCCGTTGAAGGCGATCGAGTCGGTGACGTCGGACATCTTGGATGCAGTGTTCGTGGAATAATCGAAGACCAGGACGGCGTCGTTGTCGATGCGATTTTCAGGAAACTGGCCGCCGTTGGCCAGATTTCCAGCGCCACTGATCACCATCGTTCCGGCGCTGACGATCGTCACCGGGGTAAGGCCGGTGACACCATCGGCCCAATTGGCGGGACCGCTGAGCGTGAGCACGCCCGAGCCCGCTTTCAGGAGTTGTACGCGTGAAGCCGCCGCGACGCCGCCGCGAACGATAGCCCCCGACAGCGGAATCGTGCCCGAAGCGGGCGTCTGATTGTTGCAAATGAAGCCATTGGGCGACGAACTGTTGACTTGGATCGTGCGGTTGGCATTATTGAGATTAACGAAGCCGTTAATCTGCAAATCGAACGAAGCGCCCAGCGCGCCGATTGCCGCGTAAGTGTTCGGAGTGGGCCCGATAACCAGCGTGTTGTTCAACGCCATGTTGTTGGGAAGGATACGATTGGCGCCCACCGCCTGCAAGGTGGCCGTCGCGCTGCTGAACACGATCAACGCCTCTCCTTTGCCAAAAGGCCCGCTGACGTTGGCGACCGCGTTGCTTCCCACCAGGCAGAATCCGTTGTTGTTGACAAACTGGCTTTGGAAGGTATTGGCGCCGTCGAGTTCCAGGATTCCAGTGGTGATTCCATTGGTGGTAGTCATGGACATCGCGATTTGGGCGAAACCATTGCCGAACACGCCGGTCTGTTTGATGTATCCGCTGCCCGCGATGTTAAACGCGCCGCGCAGGAAGGTATAATTCAATTGTGAGGAAATAGCTGGTTGGAAGGCGACGGACGTCGTTCCCGTGTTGGCGGCGGTAATGGACGTCACCGGCAGAGCCTGTCCGTTGACCACCAGCACGTCGCCGGGTGACATGAACCCCGCCGTGCCTGCTGTCAGCCCCCAGTCCGAATTGGTTTGGGTGACGGCCACAGCGATGGTCGTCGTGTTGATCAACCCCGCCCCTGCCACCGGCGCCAATCCTTGAATCGTCCCGGCCAGCGTTGAATTCGGTACCGGCGTGGTGTTCGGGAAGACGCTATTGGGATTGTTGACGGTCAAATTGAAATTCGGAACGGTTATCGTTGACGCAGCCGATTGCGTCACGGAATTGGCAGTAATGGTCAGGAAATTGGGCCTGTATACCGTATAGGCGGCAGCCGCGTTGGTGGCTGCGACGACCGGCGTGACAGTCAGCGAGGTGGAGTTGGCAATGGCCGTCACCGTGTTAATGATGCCATTGAACGTTAAAATATCGCCCACCTGAACGTTTCCGACGGCACTCGTGCCAAATTGGCTGCCGCTGGCGCCGGTCACGGTTCCGCTGCCGGCAGTGGTCGCGGCGGTGCCTGCCCCCACAAACGGCACATTGGCGGCCATGGTGATGTTTCCGCTGATCGTGGTCGTGAGCGTGGTGATGGCTGAATTCACGCTGAGGCCGGTCAAGTTGCCGACGACCGCTGCGCCCGAACCGGAGATGTTGATTTGCGCAATTCCCTGGCCGCCGGATGGCGCGTTGGACGGCGTGATCGTGGCGGTGCCGTTGTTGGTCACGACCGTCCACGGGCCGGGCAGCGTTGAACTGACCGCGCCCAGAATGTTGCAGTTGGCACTGTTGATGTTGACGATATTGTTGGCCGCCGTCCCGTTGCTGAACGCCAGCGTGCTTCCAACCGCCGTGTTGAATGTGCCGGCGCCGGAGACGGCCAGCGAACCGCCGCCCGCGGTCGAGCCGATGCCCGCGCCGGAGGCTAGGTTGAACGTGCCGTTGGCCACGACGGAGATCTGATTGCCGTTGGCGTCGATGGCGTTGGCGCCCGCGAAACCGAAGTTCAAGACCGAGCCGGCATTGACCGAAATCTGCGTGTTGGCCGCGCCGAGCTTAATGGGGAAGTTGATCGAGGAGCCGGTGGGAGCGCCACTGCACGCGACTCCGCCGGTGAGCGTCATCACAGCGCCCGCGGAAGAGCCGAGCGTGTAGCCGTCGCCTGAGATGGTGATGGTGTTGAGCGTCATGGAGGGCAGGTTGTTGGTGTTCGACAAGCGCGCCGCGCCGGATGGGAAGATCACGTTCGCGACGCCGGTCGGCGAAACGCCGCCGACCCAATTGGCCGTGTCGCTCCAATTGGACGTCGTGGCGCTGCCGCCGCTCCACACGAAGTCAGTTCCGCCCACGCTGCCCGCGACGATTTGAATGCCGTTGATCGGCGCGCGCGGATTCGATGTCTGATTGAGCGCATAGCCAAAATAAGGAGGCGTCGCTGTTGGGTCGGGCGTGGCCACGACCGCGAAGGAGCCGACGCTGATGCCGGTGAACATCACATAATTTCCCGCGGTGGCGCCGGTGCCCGTCGCCGAAGAAGTGCTGCGGATAAACGCGCCGGTGTAGTCGCGGCCGGATATGTCCAGCGAGCCGGCGACGGGAGAGGCCATTACGCCGAGTTTGCCGATGCTGAACGCAGTGCCCGGCACAAGCACCGGTGAAAACGCATTCAAAACGGTCAGCGAGAAATTGCTGTTGACCGACACGACGACTTGCGCCTGGCCGGCCGCAACGATCGTGTCGCCTGGCGCAACTTGAGCGGTGAAGGCCGTGCCCGCGCCAGTGACGGTCGTGCCGCTGCTCGAGACTTTGCCGACTCCGCCAACCAGTGCCGCTTTGCGGATTGAGAACGAATTGCCCGCCGCCGGAGTCGTGAAGGCCTGCGACAAGTTCAAATTCGAATCGTCGATCACGGATGTGACGATCTGCGCGTCCGCGGGCGTTGAATTTGAAATCAACGTATCGCCCGGCGAAACGGTGCTCAAGAATGACGTGCCCGTGCCGTTGACGGCGGCGTTGGTGCTGGTGATGGTGCCTGTCGCGTTGACTGAAGCGCTCTTGATCACGGCGTAAGGACTGCCCGGCGCGCCGGCAACGGGAGGATAATGAACGGTCACCGTGTTGGCAGTCGGAGTTTCCGTGACGAGTCCATAGCTGCCGGAAGCGACGAGCACGTCGCCGGCGGCGATGCCTGTGAACGACGCGGCGCCGGTGAGCGTTACGCCGCTTAAGCCGATCAGCGAGGTGTTGCCGTTATTGGCCAGAAAGTATTTGCCGGCGCGATTCTCGTAGTTGCCGCCGTCCGTGTAAACGATCACGTCGTACGCCGTGCCCAAAATCGCCGGAACACTTCCATCGCTGCTCAGATTGACGTTGACGGTCGTCCAATTCGAGGAGGACGTATCGAGATAGCCTTTCATCATGCGGTGGTTGCCGCCGTTGTCACCTTGATTGTTGGCGCCGGTGTTGGAGAACGGAGTTGCGAGCAGCGAGTTCGGAATGGTGGTGATAGCGCCGCCAGGAGGCGTGTAGTCGATCTTGAATCCTTCGCCGCCGCCGCCTTGTTCGAACACAAAAGTGAACGAATGAAAGCCGGCGGACAACGTCGCGCTGCCGGTCTGCCGGGCGAGGTTCAAGTAAGCGTCCTGGCCGACGACTCTCACGCCGTCGATGTAGACCCAGAGACTATCGTCGGCCACTTCTCCAAACCCATACGTTCCAGCGGTCGTGGCCAGGAAGACGCCGTCAAAGCGGGCGGTCAGATTTTGCGTATTGGTAAATCCGAAATTGCCGGTTGTGGCGCCCGCGGTATTGAACATGGCATTGGGGCCGCCATAATTGTTGTTGCTGTAATCCAAATTCCCCTGGGTATTCCCGTTGGTGGCCGTGTTCGAAATGACCACCGGAGTGTTGGACGCGGAATAGGCATTCAGAGTGGCGAGCGTCGTATAATTGGCAGCCGCCGAAGTGGCATTGTAGAAAGTCGCCATCAGGCCCGGCGTGAACGAGCCCCACTGCACGGTCGCACCCGCCACCGTGCTTCCGCTGCTATCGACCAGCGCCTGCGGCGCCAATTGAACGGCGCTGACTGCGTTGTTGTAGTTCTTGCGGGGAAGCAGGCCCGCATAATCGGCCGGGCTGAGCGGGGCGGCATTGCCCTGAAAGTCGATGCCGATCGAGTCCGCGGTGACGGCGGTGGCGGCTTGCGAAGTGAACAGCGTCGCGGCGTGCAGTTGCAGCGTGGAGAAGTTCGCGCCGTTGTTGCCGCCATAAGCCAATTGCACTACCACCGACGTCGTGCTTGCATCGCCGCCCAGTTCGATGATCGTTTCAAATAAATTCACGCTGCTGGCCGTCTGGTTGGTGGACGCGACCATCGTTTGTCCCAACGCCGTGCCGTTATTGGGCGTGACATTCAAAAAAACCTGCTGCGGCTGCGTGGGCGCGGTTCCGTTGTTGACCATTGCGTAATAAATCTTCAACGCGCGCGGCGTGTTGAAGAAAGGGGCGGTCGCCGAAACGGTGAAGGAGATGGTATTGCCGGACGCGGTGTTGGCCGCAGATGTCACGCCCACCTGCCCGTACACGCCCTGCGCGCTCGCCACTGCAAAGCTGCTGAAGGGCTGCGCGATGGCTGAACTCACACCGTCCATCCACGTGTAGACGACAAACGAAGTGGCCGGGGTCTTGGCGGCCGTGCCTGCGTAGGTCAGATCAGTGAATGTAACTGGCGAGCCAATCTTTTGATTGACGAACGTGGTGCCGCCCGCGCCCCATTGGGCCCATCCCACGCTGCCTTCCTGTGTGAGGTTGACCACGCCATTGGGGGCAACTGCCGCACTGGCCACACCGGCGGGCAGTGTGACGGTTGTTTGGGAAACGGTTTGAGCGGCGCAGCTTAATGCGATCGCCAATCCCCAGACCAACTGAAGCTTGAAAAGAACATTGCCCATGCGATGAGTCATGGTGTTCATCCTTTCAAAATGCAGAAAATGCGCGCTGCGTCAACGGTCTCAATGTTACGTGTGAAATTCGGGCTAAGGGGTATACGGTGAAAAATCAGACACGCAAAACAACCGTCAAGCAGTGAATGAATGCCTTATAACCAGTTTTTCTGGACTGCAATTGGAAAAAAAGTGACTTGGCGGTCACTCTATTGTTTCCTTGCGTCAATCATTTCTTCCCGATTGACCACAACGGTGTGCGCTCCAAGCTGAAGATGCGAGTCGCCAAATGCATGGAACACGCGCAACCGCGACGAGTTAAAGATGGGTGCGCCATCCAGGCTGCGCAGCGTGAAAAGCGCGGGTGCATCGAATGTTCGGCCGTTGAAACTCGCCGCGTAAAACGCAATGAATTGCTTGGATTCGACGATAAATCCTTTGGGCGGAAGCATAACCGCGCCGCAATAACGCGTTTGGCACGTGTAGTTTTCCGAGCCGTAATTGACCGTTATGTCGAACGGATCATTGCCTTGGGATTCGTAATGCGCACTCTGAACTTTCTGATCGGGCGTGACAAATGCATACCGGGTCAGGCGCTGAGCGGCGGTGAGTTCATTCAGCGGCGAAAGAATTTCGTGCGTGTTTTTCAAGAAGCGGTCAAAGGGATGAAGCCCTTCCGCCCAGCCGTTTTCAGCGTGATGGAAGGGTTCGTGCAGGCGGGCCGCCTGCACCACAATTTCGGCGGGCGCAAAATGAACGCCGTCTGACGCGAGCGTAATGCGCCCGAGCTTCACGCGGTTTAGATTGTCCTGTTCCGACGACAAATTCGCGCGTCCCAAGCCTTGCGGATCATATAAACCGATGAACACGTCGAACGGCCCGTTGCGCCCCTCGGGTACATTAATGGTGTGAGGCCCGTCTGAAACAGAGCCGGACCAATCCGCCAGTTTTTGCGCGGGAACGTGGTCGTCCTGAAATGCGATGGCGTTGGCGCCGTCGGCGAAGTGCACGAAGACGCGCCAGTCTTTGGCCGGCGCGCGTTCGACTTTCCAGCGATACGTCAGTTTGAATTGGCGCGGACCGACGGATTCGAATTGAGGCGCGAGCACGCTCATGCGGATTTGCGCGTCGGTTGATTCAGCTTGCTTCCAATAAAGGTGCGTCGGAACGTTGTGATAATTCAGCGGGCGCGCGATCAGGATATGCTGCAAGACATAATCGGCGGCGTGCGTGTAATCGTAGCCGTATTTGCCATACATTGCGATCGTGTCGCGGCAGACCATTTCAAAAAGCGGTATGACGATGCCGCCGGTGTCCTTTTGCAAGTTCGCGTCGTGATACGCGTGGCCGCTGACGCCGGTCAGGCCTTCGAAAAAGTCCGCGTGCGGAATGGCCCATTCGCGCCCGCATTCGCTGCCGAAGACGCCGAATTGTTTGCGCGCTTCGTCGGAGAGCGCCTGCTTCCAGCGCATGTCGTCGGCGCGCGTGAGCGGATGCGCGGGGTCGGCACATTCCTGCAAGCCCGCGGCGAACGTCGTGTCGATGAAATAGGCATTGGCGTCGCAGAGCTTTTTGACCGCAGGCAGATTCTGCGGACGCTGCGCCAGTTCCAGCGCCATCTTCGAACATGTCAGGTACGCGCGCCCGCCGGCCCAGCGTCCGCCGATCGCGAGCTTTCCGTCTGGACGTTTCATGATGTAGCGTTCGTCCCACGACGGCGAATCGCGGTAGATGTCCTGATAGTTGTCGTGCAAGCAAAACAGATAACCGAGCGCTTTGACGCGGCGCGCGCAGTCGGCGAAGGCCGCGTCGCCGCCGCATTCGGGCGCGGTGGGCAGAATGTCGGGATGCTGATTGTCGTAGCCGCGGTGCGTCCAGCCGCCGATCGTGAAGAGAACTCTGTCGATTTTCAAATCGTTCTTAATGTGCTCGGCCACCGCAGCGGCTTCGTTGAACGTCCACGATACATGGAGTTGCTCTTCTTTGTCGCTGGCTTCGTTCATGCGGCGCGAGAGACAGCTCCATAATTTGACGTTTGAAGCCCCGAACAGTTTTTGGCGCTCAGGATTCTGCGCGATTTTTTCGCTCCATGGCACCAGCCAGCCTTTGCGCTGCGCTTCGGAACGATAGACGTCCGCGATTTCCGCCGCGCCGCCACGGCCGCAGGGCGTCAGGCGAATTACGCCGGGGCCGCGTGAGAAATCGAAAGAAGTGGAGAGGATTTGCGAAACGCCGCCGTCGGGCGGATCGATTTTTTCGCTGCGAACTTCGGGCACGATGTCGGGAGAATCCCAACTCGCCAGAAGCGCGGAACCTGCGCTTACGTAGCCGAGCATGGCCATGTGGCAGCCTTCGTATTCGTACGTCCCAAAGCGGCGCGTGAAAAAGTGAGCGTTGTCGGCTGGGATGAGCAATCCTTCGCGCACGGGAACGAGCAGCGCGCCGGCGTCCTTATTCGAAATCCATAGCGCGCGGTGAAAGAGTTTGACGGAGCGCGTCTTTATCGCGCCCTCAGTTTGATACGACGCCAGCAGCGAATTTCCATCGGGCGAAAGCGCGAAGTCCACGCGCACGACAAAATCCGGCGTGTTCGCCGACGGGTGAAACGCTGCGCGGATGAGTTGCGGCGTTTGCTCGAGTTCGCATTGAGCCAGCGGCAGGCGGACGGTTTTTCCGTTTTGGTCCAGCGCAACTTCGCCGAAGCCTTTTGCGTCGCGCGCGGAACGCCAAGTCACCTTGCTGGATTTGTCCAACAATTCGAACGCGCCATTTTCGGCATGAAGCGTGAATTTTATTTTTTGGGATTCGAGCGGCGCGACAGCTTCGCCGCTTCGCGCGCGATGCGCAACGCACAGCAGCACGAACAGCGCGCAATTCAAAATCAACTTCGGACGGCTGCTCATCTCAGACCTCCGTGGCGCAACCACAGACCAGTTCCGACATCGTTTCTGCGGTCAACGGCGCCAGGCACAAGCCATCGCGATAGTGGCCGGCCGCGACGAAAAGACCCTCGACGCCCGGCACCGCTCCGACAAACGGATGCGGCCCGCTCATCCCCGGCCTGAAATCCGCCCATCCTTGCGCCGGTTCCACGCCTTTCAGCGCCGGGACAAGCCCAACCGCGAATTCGTACAGCGCGCCTTGACCTTCCGGTGTGACGATGGATTCGTAACCGACATGTTCCGTGGTGCTGCCTGAAAGCAGCACGCCGGCGGCGCGCGGGACAAGGTAGTGATGACCCACCGTCACGATACTTTTTAAAAGCGGCTGCGGCAATTGAAAGCAAACGATTTGGCCGCGAACCGGAGCAATCCGCTCAACGTCCGGCAGCACGGTTCGAAGCGTGTGAAGGCGACCGGTCCAAGCTCCGGCGCACACAATGACTTTGTGCGCGCAAAAATGTTCGCCGGGACTGATCAGCGCGCCCTTTAACACGCCGGCCTCCATCCACACGTCCAGCACGTCCACGTGTTCAATAATCGAGACGCCGAGCTGGCGGCAGGATTGAATCAGCGCTTTAACCAGCCGCGGGCTGCGAACTTGCCCGTCGTTGGGAAGATGAATCGCGGCTGCGACGGAGTCCATCGACAGGTGCGGCTCAAGCTGCGCGAGTTGCGAAAGTGAAAGCCGCTGAGCGGGCACGTCGTTGGCCGCGCAGCCTGCGAGAATATCTTCCGGCGAACGCTGATTGGGATTATCCTCGCCGTCCTTCAAGAAAACTTCGACCGAACCGCAGCGCGTAAAGCCGACATCGATGTCGGTTTCTTCGAGCAGCCGCTGAGCCCACTGAGCGTGCAACGCAATACTGCGGCGAATGCGCTCGGCATGAACGTCGCGCGAGCCATCGTGGCGGCGATGCGGGCGAAGGTTGAGCATCCCCGCGCCCGCCCACGACGCGCGCGATCCGGCGCGCTCGCGCTCCAGAATCGTGACGGAAATGCCGCGCCGGGCAAGCGCGTCGGCGATGCCCAGTCCGATCACGCCCGCGCCGATGATCAGCACGTCGCTGGTTGAGTTCGGCATAGTGCCTGAAAAAGCGCGAACGACATGCCACTTGGCGGCAAACGTGTTTTCATAGGAAAAAGAGGCGCTTGATCGCGTGCGGCCAACGAAGGCATTCGCAGGAATTGGATTGGGGCTTCCCACGCATGAAAATGAGCGCGCAGCGATTTGGCTTCGATTTTTCGCGACGCATCACAAGATGGGTGGCCCACCCCAGCGGGGTGGGTCGCGGAGCGACAAGAAGCCCCTTCTGAGATTCACGCATTTCAGTTTTGCGTGCGGCCAGGGAGAAGTTTCTTGCGCCTTCGGCGCCCTACCCGCTGGGCTGGGCCACCCCGCGCCGGCCTCCCTTGCGTGACGATGAGCGCGGTCGAAAGCGCCTTGCTATTTGCGCGGCGGATGGCTAGTTTATCATTGTGAAAAACTCAACTCTTTTAATCGCGGCCGCGCTAATTGCGCTTCTGGCCGCAGTGCTGCCGTCAGCCGCGGCGTTTGAACAGGACCAGCGCGCCACCACGCTGACGATTCAGTTCGGCACCGATTCGTTTGCAACGCAGAATGCGCTTGGAGGCGCATTTGGTACTTTGGCCCAGAGCCAAGTGCAGCAGGGGATCAATTCGAGCGTGTCGTCGGGCGCGACGTCGCTGATTTTTGTCATGCTGGGCTTGACCGATTTGACGGGCACAAATCAGGCCTCGTTCAATGTCGGCGTGATTAATGGCGCGCCGGTGCTCAATTCAGGCAATCCCACGGCGTATTCGGGCACATCGGATTTGGATTGGTGGTACAACTCGCTGCCCAACGAGACCAACCCGGCGGGCGTGCCGAATAACCAATTGGCCGCGTCGATCACGGCGAGCGCGCTGAGCGCGGGACCGGGGCGGATTTTGTTTTCGTCAGGGCTCCCGGGGAGCACGCCGTTTGTGATGTCGGGCGCGGTGCTCAAAGCGAACATCGGCAGTTCGAATGCGCCGCTGGAATCGACCAACGGTTTTTCGCCAGGGCATTTGCCCAGCGAGAACATCAACCCCGCGTTGATGAGTTTTGCGACGATGACGTCGGGGCAGTTGAAAGGCAACATCTCCGCCGCGTCGCTGGCGGCCACGCCGATTCCAAGCCTCTTCGTAAACGACGGCAACGGTTATACGTCGAGCAACACGCTGCTGGACGTGCTCGTCGGCGGCGACAAGCAGCTTGGGTTCATCGCCGTGATCAATCCGACGCAGCCGGACACGGTTGATTCGAGTGCGGCGGTGCAGGGCGCGGGCGGGCCGTACATGCTGGTTGCCAATCCGACGACGAAAGCGATCGTCACCTGCAAAGACAAAAACGGCGCCGTGGTCGATTTGAACTTGGGGCTGGCCGCCGCGGCGTACTCGTCGTACTACACTTTCAGCAGCGACCGCGTGATCGTGCTGCCGCCGGCGCCGAAAATCAACGTTCAGCAGCCGGCGGGCACGGCCATCGCCAGCGGCGGCAGCAAGGATTACGGCATCGTGAATGTCGGCGCGACGGCGAGTTTGACGTTCACGATTTTGAATACCGGCAACGCGGATTTGACCGGACTGGGCATTACCATCGATGGCACGGACGCGGCATTATTTACGGTGACGGCAAATCCTACCGCGCCGGTGCCGGGTCCGGGGAGCACGACGTTTACCGTGCAATTCGCACCGACGGGCACCGGCAATAAAACAGCGGCGCTGCACATCGCCAGCAACGATACGACGCAGAATCCATACACGATCAATCTCACCGGAACCGCCAACAACGCGCCCACGGACATCGCGCTCAGTCCGTCGAGCATTCCCGAGAACCAGCCCGCCGGCACCACTGTCGGCACGTTGGCCACAACGGACCCTGATGCGGGGAACACGTTCACGTACACGCTCGTTACGGGAACGGGCAGCACGGACAACGCCTCGTTCGCGATTTCAGGCAATTCGCTGAACAGCGCGGCATCGTTCAATTACCAGACGAAGAACAGTTTTCAGATTCGAGTGCGGAGCACTGACCAGAGCGGATTGTATGTTGAAAAGGGGTTCACGATTTCGATTACGCCAGTCAACACGCAGTCGCCGGTATTCACTTCAGGGCCAACCGCATCGCCCAATCCGGGGCTGTTGGATCAGAACATTTCCTTTACCGCATCGGCTTCGTCGCCCACGCCAGTGACAATCTCATGGGATTTCGGCGATGGCACGTCGCAGACCGGCGACAGTGTCACTCACGCATACACGGCGGTGGGGACGTACACCGTCGCGGCGACGGCGCACAACGATGGGTCGCCGGTGACGCAAACGATTTCATTGCAGATTTTCGCGCCGTCCACGTTCACAACGCAAAAAGGCGGCGTAAAATTCAATTTCAAAACGCATCAGGACACGCTGACGCTCTCCGGCGCGATCACGCTGCCCGACAGTTTTTCGCCAGCCGGAAAAGCGATCAGCGTCACCATCGGCGGGTACTCGAAGACGCTGATGTTGAACGCCAAGGGCGCCACCAGCGACGCGAACAATCTGTTTTCGTTGTCGGGGAAAATCAAAAGCGGTGTCTTTACCAGCCCGAATGTGAAACTGACAATGACGCTGAAGAAACAAGATCTCTACGACAACCTCACCACGTTCGGCTTCACCACATCCGCGTCGAAGTCCTCGCCGCCGGTGCAGATTGCAGCGCTGGTGATTATCTATGCGGGCCCGGGCGCGACGAATGGCGATGCATTCCTCACGCAGCCGGCGTTTAGTTACACGGCGACAGTGGGGGTTTCGGGGACGGGGAAGCTGAAGTGATTCAGTGCTGAGTGCTGAGTCCTGAGTGCTGAGCGATGGACGATACGGGCGCATCGAGGTATCGCTTAAATTCATCCGTCATGCTCGTATTAAACTCAATCGAAAGTTTATCAGCCAATGCAGGATCGCTTTGCCTCACATGGTAAATGTGATCGCTTTCTTGTAATAAATTAAAAAACGGCAGGTTGAATTCCCGGTCAAAATCCCATTCGGTATGATCGCAAATCCGATTTAGCCGGTTCATCGCTCTGTCGGCGGAAATCTTCTTCTCGAGAAACTGCCGGCACGTCATACGCACAAATTCAGAAAGCAGTTCATCGCCTTCTAGCGGCTTAGCGCCAAGTTCGATCAATGCCGCTTCGAAGAAATCGAGCATGTCGAGTATATCACTGTTTTCGCTGAGCCCGGCGAGCCAGAGAAGATGCTTTGACTCCAATCCATGCTCGAGGACTGTAAAAGCCCAGTCGATGAGTTTTCTTTGCTCGCACTGAACTCCCATCGCGCGCAAGGCAAGGAACTTGATCGCATTGTCGTAGTCGTCTTGACGCATCTGCATATTCTGAAAATCGTATCGCTCGAAATGATCATCTCAACTCTGATTCTCGAACAAATCGGGAAACGTCCAGCGCTGTTGCATTCCGATCATCCTGCTTGTTTTTTGACCTCTCTGCGCGCATGATATCCAGCGCCGCCCGTGACTGACGCCCTCGGCGTAAGATTTGCTCGCTTATCAAACCTGCGGCTTTTTTTTGATCGATGCCCGTGACGGTGGAGGGCGAATTGCAATGGACTTTACCAAATATGACACCGAAGGGTTCTTCGATGAACTCTTCGAAGACAGCGGGCGCGCGCGGCCCAGCGCTGAACTGCTTGTTCAAAAACTATCCACACTCCCGATGGCGGAAATCGTGCGGCGGCAGAAGGCGGCTGAGAATGCCTTCATGCGCATGGGAATCACGTTCAACGTTTACAGCGACGGGCAGGGCACCGAAAAGATTTTTCCGTTCGATCTGCTGCCTCGCGTGGTCGAAGCGAAAGAATGGGATTGGATTGAACGGGGGCTAAAGCAGCGCATCACGGCGCTCAATCTGTTCATCGACGACATCTATCACGGGCAGCGCATCATCAAAGAAGGCATTGTCCCCGAACACGTAATCACGTCGGCGAAGTCGTTTCGGCAGGCGTGCGTGGGACTGAATCCCCCGCGCGGGATCTGGTGCCACATCACGGGCACCGATCTGGTGCGTGACGGGAACGGGCAGATTTATGTGCTCGAAGACAATCTGCGCTGCCCGTCGGGCGTGTCGTACGTGCTCGAAAATCGCGAAGTGATGAAGCGCACGTTTCCGCAGGTCTTCGAGCAGTCGCATGTGCGGCCGGTGGAGGCGTATCCGAGCCAGTTGCTCGACGCGCTGCATTATCTCGCGCCGGATGCGGTGAGCATGCCCAAAGTCGCGCTGCTCACGCCGGGGATTTACAATTCGGCGTATTTCGAACACGCATTTCTCGCGCAGCAGATGGGCATCGAACTCGTTGAAGGCCGCGACCTGACGATTCTCGACGGCTTTCTGGTGATGCGCACGACGCACGGCTTCGATCGCGTGGATGTGCTTTACCGGCGCATCGACGACGATTTCCTCGATCCGCACGTCTTTCGCGACGATTCGGTGCTGGGCATTCCGGGATTGATCGACGTGTACAAAGCCGGCCGCGTGGCACTGGTCAACGCGCCTGGAACCGGCGTGGCCGACGACAAAGTCATCTACGCGTATGTGCCGAAGATCGTCAAATTCTATCTCGGCGAGGAAGCGATCATCCCGAACGTGCCGACGTATTTGTGCTGGGAGGAGAAGGACCGCAAATACGTCTGCGAGCATCTCGACAAATTGGTCGTGAAAGCGGCCAACGAATCCGGCGGTTACGGCATGCTGGTCGGCCCGCACGCGACGCCGGCGATGCGCAGCGAATTCGCCGACCGCGTGAAAGCCAATCCGCGCAATTACATTGCGCAGCCCACGCTGGCGCTCTCGCGCGTGCCCGTGGTGGTGGACGACCGCGTCGAAGGCCGCCATGTCGATTTGCGTCCGTACATCATTTATGGTAAGAGCATCTACGTACTGCCCGGCGGGTTGACTCGCGTGGCGCTCAAAAAAGGCTCGCTGGTCGTCAATTCGTCGCAAGGCGGGGGCAGCAAGGATACGTGGGTGATGAGTTCGTAGTTGTACCGCCGGCGTCTTGCCGGCGCGAATCAGAACAGGAGACGGGCCGGCGGGACGCCGGCGGTACATATGCTGAGCCGAGTTGCCGATTCGCTGTATTGGATGAGCCGCTATGTCGAACGCGCCGAAAACGTGGCGCGCTTCATCGACGTGAATTTCCACATGATACTTGATGGCTCGGCGGTGTTGGGCGACGAGTGGCGGCCGCTGGTTTACACGACCGGCGACCACGAGGATTTTCTGACCCGCCACAGCGCGCCGACGCGCGAAAACGTGATCAAGTTCCTCACCTTCGATCTGAAGAATCCCAATTCGATCGTTTCGTGCGTGCGCACGGCGCGCGAGAACGCGCGGACCATCCGCGACGTGATCACGTCGGACATGTGGGAGCAGATGAATTCGTTTTATTTGATGCTCAACGACGACGCCGCGATGCACCGCGCGGCGGAATCGCCGTACGATTTTTTCAGCCAGGTCAAGCAGGCCAGCCAGTCGTTCGTGGGCATCACCGACATGACGCTGTCGCACGGCGAAGCGTGGAATTTCTGCCGCATCGGACGGCTGCTGGAGCGCACCGACAAGAACACGCGGCTGCTGGACGTGAAGTATTTTCTGCTGACGACGAGCACCAATTCCGCCGCGGCCAAAGATGCGTCGCTGGACGGAATCCAGTGGTCCGCAGTGTTGAAATCGGCAAGCGCGCTGGAGATGTACCGCAAGAAGCACCGCCACATCACGCCGTCGAATGTGGTCGAATTTCTGCTGCTCGATCCCGAATTTCCGCGTTCGGCGCGATTCTGCCTGAATAACGCCGACGAGGCTTTGCATACGATCATGGGCACGCCGCGCGGGTCGTTTAAATGTTCGGCCGAAAAAGAACTCGGCCAGTTGTGCGCGGAAATTTCGTACGCGGATGTAAGCGAGATCATCGAGGAAGAACTGCACGTGTACCTCGACGATTTTCAGACGAAACTCAATCAGATCGGCGAAGCGATCTACGACACGTTCTTTTCATTGAAGACGCCGAAAACCGTGCGAGAATCACCAAGCACGCAAACGCAAACGCAGAAGCAGGCGTAGCGAACCGGTGAAATGGCGGCTGCGTTGTGGTGCAGGCTTCCAGCCTGCATCGGGCGACCGGCAGGCTTTAAGCCTGCACCACAATTCGGGAGCGCGGCGCGATGCGATTCTCGTTGGCCACGCTGATTCTCTCGGCCATGCTCGTGGCCGCCTGCGCAACGTTCTGGTGGAACTGGTCGCAGTGGTGGCCGGTTGACACGCACACTTCCGATTACGACATTCGAAAAACCGCGTTCGCCGCCGACAACACACGCTTTTACGCGCATGGCATCAAAGATTCCGATGCGGCTGGGCGCTTCGAATTCGCGTTCTATCTTCACGATGCGGCCAGCGGCGCGCTGCTGCGCGAGATCGAGTGCAAAGTGCCGCACGCGAGCGTGGTGGTTTCGCCGGATTGCAAGTACCTAGTGCTGACCGGGCCGGGTTACGGGTTCAGATTTCCGCCTGTGTTTGGCGCGTGGGATTTGGAGACCGGCGAGGATCTTCTCAAGACGCAGCCGGCGCTGTCGAAGATCCTGTTGCAGGGTTTTGTGAAAGACTCGTCGGTCGTGCTGATTCAACACGCGGATAGCGAGGCGCCCGGCTGCGAACTGGTGGAGTTTCCATCGTTGAAACGGATTCGAAAAATCGACACCGAATTCTCTGACGCGCAGATCTTGAGCGAAAGCTGCGTGAGCCTGGTTGAGAGCAAAAGCAACTTTTTCTCCGACCCTCCAACGCCAAATCGGAAATTTTGGATTTATGATTTCACCGGGCGAGAAGTGCTCTCCGGCTACGCCGGTTACAACACGCACTGCATCGTCACGTCGCGCGTCGCGCGAGTCGCAAAAGCCGAGTATGCTGAAAGTGCCGCCTCGAGCGGTGCCTACAGTTACGAATTAGTGTTTAAGAGTGCGCCCTATCAGCACATGCCGAAGCTCCCGATGTCCAACATTTACCAGAACACCATTTGGACAAGCGATGCCTGCGGCATCGTTTTTGTCGATGCGGCGAATTCGGTTCGGCTGCATCGCTTCGATACCAACGTGGACGTTGCGTTGAATGGCGCGCTTGCAAACGCCGGCCTTTTCGCGATGGGCGATGCCATCGTCGATTCCGATCAGCTTCAATCGTGGGACGCGCAGACGGGCGCGCTGCGCTACAAACTCGCCGGAAACGTTGCGGCGCTGCGCTCGCCGCCGGTCGCCGATTATTGGCTGATGCTGCCGGAAGCAGAGGCGTCGAGCTATTCGATCGTCAGCGTGGCCGATGGTCTTACGCTCGGGACGCTCACGCGGCGGCGATGGGGACGCAACATCGAAGCGGGCGAACCGCAGGCGACCTTCGCGCACGGGACGCCGGACTTCGTCGTGAGGCACATGATCTGGGACCGAAATTTTATCGCGGGCAACGTGTGCCATTCGTACACACTGTGGAAACAGACAAAGTCGGATATCGCGAAGCGCGTCGCGTCGATGCCCGAATTCTGGATTGCGCTGGCCTTGATCGCGGCGCTGATTTGGAACGTGCGGCGCAATCGGAAAGCGGAGCAGCCGAAGCGCAGGCGCGTTTTGCCCATTGGGCGCGCAACGGATCGGGTATAATGCGCGCTGAATGAGTTATTCGAGAATTTTGAATGCGAATTTGGGTGAGTTTGATTTTGATTCTCTTCGGCTGCGCCGCGAGCTTTGCGTCGGACGCGGCGCTTGAACTTTCCGCCGCCGATGGTTCCACAAAGAAGCCGCTGGAATTGAACGGCGCGAAAGCGGCCGTGCTGATTTTTTATCTGCACGATTGCCCCATCTGCAACACGTATGCGCCGGAGATCGAGCGCATTCGCGGCGAATACGAAGCCAAGGGCTTCACCTTCTATATTGTCCAGACCGATCCGGCGTTGAAAGCGGAAGACGCGAAGAAGCATGCGGCGGAGTATGGCTTGAAGTGCTCGGTGCTGCTCGATCCCGCGAATCGCCTCGCGAAATTGTGCGGCGCGACCGTCACGCCGGAAGCCGCGATTGTCGGCGTGAATGCGAAAGTGCTGTACCGCGGACGCATCGACGACCTCTTCGCCGACTACGGCAAGCAGCGTGCGAAGGCCACGACGCGCGATCTGCGCGCGGCGTTGGACGCCGTCGCGGAAGGCAAGCCGGCTCCGCCGGCGGGTGGCGCGGCGGTGGGATGCGCGATTCCGCTGAAGCGATGAAAGTAGAACGGAGCGGAGCTCCGTTCAGCCCATCGCCGCGGATTGAACGAGCTCTTCTCCGTTTCAGACTATGGCGAGAATTGAACGGAGCGGAGCTCCGTTCTACAAACGACGCGTTCCTTCTTAGTGTTCTTCCGCCGGCGACGGCAGCCGCTCCAAAAACCGAATCGCCGCCCGGTTGTCGGGCTGTAGTGTCACGCTGACGCGGCGGCGCCTGCCGCCGGATGAAATCACCGCTTCGGCTCGGCGCTGTTTTTCGGAGAAGTGCAGCACTCGGCGCAGGAATTCCGCGAAGACCGGCGCGAGCGCGGACGGCAAGTAGCCGACAGCTTGCGATTCGCCGGCGTGATGCAGAATCAAGAGCATCCGCTCGCCGGCTTCGACGGCTTGCAATTCCGCCGGATAGCTGCGCAGCGGCAGCGCGAAAAGCAGCGGCGCCAGCGTTTCGATCACCCGCGCGCGTTCGGACGGCGAGAATTCTGTGGCGATGATTTCGTTGAGCCGGCGGGTATCGCCGTCGAGCGCGCTCGTCAGTCGCGTCCACAACGCGTCGAGTCCATCGTCGCCGAGTCCCCAGGGACGTTCGATGTCGGACAATTGACGCGACTGCTGGTACACGTTCAAGTAGCGGGCCAGCAGGTCCGGGCCAAGGTCAGCGGGGGGACTCTTTCGCGCACTCATAGCGGCTTCGATTATGCGCGATTTCGCAGCGGGGCAAGAGTTAATTAATTGCGCTGAAAATTTACTTGCGCTTTGGGTTAAGCGTCTCTCCAGCGTCCTGTTGAAGCCCGTGCACATTCGTTGCGGCAATTTCGGAATTGCGCTAAAGTGCGCGAAACCTTCATCGAGGATATCGGAATGGAAATGCCTATTTCCGGCGCGAAGCCGAAATTGTGGGAACGTGTACAGAAGTTTCGAATCCGCAACGTTGCGCCCAAGCCGCCGAAACGAAAAGCACTGGCGACGGGCCCGGAGATCGCCGCGTGGATCATCGTCGCGCTGGGAATTCTCTTTCTGCTCTATCATCACCTGCTCTCGGCGCTGCTGGCGGGGTTGTTTGTGTATTCGATTGTGCATCGCATTGCGGGACAGTTGACGAACCGCAAGATGGAAGGCCACAAAGCGAAATGGGTCGCGCTGGGCATCGTGAGTCTCGCGCTGATTTTGTTGGCGGCGGGAATCGTGCTCGCGGTGCTGGCGGTGGTCAAAGGACACGCGGGCGGCATTCACGAAATGATGCAAAAGATCACGGAAGTCGTGGAGCAATTCCGCGACTGGTTCAGCAAACGCGGCATCGGTGAATGGATTCCCGACGCGGACAAGCTGCACGAAAAGGTTGTGCAATGGCTCAAGGAAAACTCCGCGGAGCGCGGCATCGAGACCGGCAAAATGTTCATCCATGCGCTGGTCGGCATCGTGATCGGCGCGCTGCTTTCATTCTACACGCCCAAGCATCCGGGCGGACCGTTGCGGATTGCGTTTTACGAGCGCATGAGCCGTTTTGCGACGGCATTTGAACGGGTCGTGTTTGCGCAGGTCAAAATCTCCGCGCTCAACACGACCTTTACCGCGATTTATTTGCTGGTGGTCCTGCCCATGTTCGGCGTGAATCTTCCGCTGCACAAGACCCTGGTGCTGGTGACGTTTGTGGCAGGCCTTCTGCCGGTGGTGGGGAATTTGATCTCGAACACCATCATCGTCTTGATTTCGCTCGGCATTGGCGCGGGCGTCGCGGTGTCGTCGCTGATTTTTCTAATCGTGATTCATAAGCTCGAATATTTTTTGAACGCGAAGATCGTCGGCGGCGAAATCAAAGCGTCGGCGTGGGAAATCCTGCTGGCAATGGTCTGCTTCGAAGCCGCGTTCGGCATATCGGGCGTGATCATCGCGCCGATTGTGTACGCATACATGAAGGCGGAGATGAGGGACAAGGGGCTGATATAGTGCTGAGTGCTGAGTCCTGAGAAATTGATTCAAAACTCCGCGAAGTGCCGCCGTTCTCCCCTCTCCCCTTGGGGGAGAGGGGCCGGGGGTGAGGGGTGG
>Ga0070731_10000887_pt1 | contig 34868 bp, 29 predicted proteins | sample Coa_R1_2_FD_66448 | JGI IMG/M metagenome (GOLD analysis project Ga0070731, IMG submission 66448) | Surface soil microbial communities from Centralia Pennsylvania, which are recovering from an underground coalmine fire - Coalmine... | ecosystem: Environmental > Terrestrial > Soil > Unclassified ... | reverse complement strand
CGTCGACCCTGACCCGGCAGAAGGCGGACCTCAGCACCGGCCATCTCCAGTTCCAGGTGAAAGTCGCGGACGCCGAGGCGGTGCTCCAGGACATCCGAGGCTCCGGGGAGATCCTGAAACTCGACGTCCGCGAAGCCCAGGATCCCCCCAACGCCACGCGGACGAAGCGGGGCTTCAGCGTCGACTTCCTGGGACTGGGAACGGTCCAGCCCCGGGAAACGTCGACCATCGTGGTGGCCGCCAAGGACGTGGCCGCGGGATACCACCTGCTCGCCGCCGCGGCCAAGGGCGCCGACGCCCGGGTCCTGGCCGCCGCTCTGAACGAAGACGACCGCAGGAATAGGACGGCGACCCTGAGCATCGAGATCCGCCGGGAGGCCGAAGCGGCGATCGCTGAGGCGATCGGGAAGGCGGGGGACGTCTACACCCGGAATTCCACGCGCTCCCAGGACACGGAGACCGTCACGGATTCCAAGGTGCTCCTCCACTTTCGGCTCTTCGACGCCTCCAACATTCCGGCGCGGGAAACCGTGAAGCTGAGCGTCGAAGTGGGCGACGTGGAGGCCGTCTCGAAGGCGCTGGAGACGGAGTACAAGGGTCGGCTGGTGGACGCCCGCCACACCCGGGACGCCGGCGGCCGCCGCGAAAGCACGATGACGATCGACGTCCCGCTCAAGGAGGCGGCGGGGGCGGTCGAACGCCTCAAGGCGCTGGGCGCGGTCCTGGACCACGTTTCGACGAAGAACGCGGGCGTGCCCGAAAACGAGCTGGCGCTCGCCCGGGTGGAGATCAAGGTGTCGAATGAGGTTCTCGTCGGCCGCGATTCGGGACCCCTGGCCAGCCTGAAACGCGGGCTGGCGGTCAGCCTTCAGGCGGCCTCGTGGGCCCTGATGTTCATCATGATCGGAGTCTGCTTCGTGGGACCGCTCCTCCTGTTCGTCTGGGCGGGCTTGAAACTACGGCGGAGATTCGCCGCCAAGCCCGCCGAGGCCCCCGCGGCCGCGGCCTGAGTCGGCGGTGGGGGGAATCCTTGACTCCCGTTCACCTCTTCATAGAATCCCGATATCGGGATTCGATATGGCCGGGACCCATCAGGAACTCTGCTCGCCGCTGATCCGCCATCTCCTTTTGCATCACGCCGCGGACGAGGAGATGTTCGGGCTGGGCATCATCGAGGAACTCCGGGGGCCCGACTGCCTCCTGGGTGCGGACACCCGGTACCCCCTCCTCCACGGATTCGAACGCGACGGCGATCTGCGGTCGGCCCGGCGGCGGACCGGCTCCCGGATCGGGCGCCCAGGCCGGGCGACCGCCCGGGGACACCGGGCCCTCCGGGACGCCAAGGGCAAGGTCCGGGAACTTTTCGGAACGCTGTTCGAGGGCGGCTAAGGGACTCCCGTTAAGGAAAGCGCGATGAGCATCGGATCGAGACTCGGGGTGGCGGGACTTCTAGCCCTGGGCATGGGGGTCGCCGCCTGGGGCAGTCGCGCCTCGCTTGGGGAACAGGACGCGTCGAAGGCCCAGGCCGACGACCTCACCGCCCTCAGGGCCGACGTGGCCCGGCTGAAGGGCCTCGTGCCGGACCAGTCGCACGCCATGGCGGACGTCGGCTTCCATTTCACCAACCTTTGGTTCGCCGGCCAGAACGAGAACTGGCCCTTGGCGACGTTCTACTCGGACGAGCTGCGCTCCCACCTCCGGTGGGCGGTGCGGATCATTCCCAAGCGGAAGGACGCGGAGGGTCGCGAGATCGACCTCGGCGGCATCCTCGGCGGCCTGGAAACGAGCACCCTTAAGGATCTCGCCGAGGCGATCAAAGCAAAGGAGAAGGAAAAGTTCGTCGCCGCCTATAAGGCCCAGATGGAGGGCTGCATGGCCTGCCACCGCGCCACGAACAAGCCGTACCTGAGGCTGCACGTCCCCGAGCGGCCCGACGCGGGGATCATCGAGTTCCGGCCGGAATAGATCCGTGGCCGCCGCCTCCCCCGAGCCGGTTCTTGATCGGAGCGTCGGGCTGACCAGCGCGGTCGGCTTCGGGATGGGGGCCATGGTCGGGACGGGGCTCTTCGTGACGACGGCGATCGGCGCGGGTCTGGCCGGGCCCGCCGTGCTCGTCAGCCTGGCCGTCGCCGGCGGCGCGGCCGTCTGCAACGGACTCTCGAGCGCGTCCCTCGCCATGATTTATCCCCGGAGCGGAGGGACCTATGAGTATGCCGGACGGAGGATCTCACCCGGGATCGGATTCCTGGCGGGCTGGCTCTTCCTCGCGGCAAAGACGACCAGCGCCGCCGCGACCGCCCTGGCCTTCGGCGGCTATGTCGGCCGATCCACGGGGATGCCGCCGCTCGCGCTGTCGTTCGCCCTGGTGGTCGGCGTCACGATCCTGAACTTCTTCCGACTCACCAGAGCCGGGGCGATCAACCTGGCCCTTGTCGCGATGAGCCTCCTGTCCCTCCTGGCCTTCGTGGCAACCGGGATCCCCCGGCTTTCCGTGGATCGCTTCTCCCCGTTCGCTCCCGCGGGAGCATGGAGCATCCTGCCGGCGGCGTCGCTGCTCTTCGTGGCGTACGCCGGGTATGGCCGGGTCGCCACGCTCGGAGAAGAGATCGCCGACCCCCCTCGAAACATCCCGATCGCGGTCGTGATTTCGCTGGCGGTCACGATCCTCCTCTACCTGGGAGTCACGGCCGTCGCGCTGGGAACGGTGGGAGCGGAGGCGTTTGCGCGGAGCGCCGACGGCGGCGCCCCGCTTCGGGACGCCGCGGGTCCGGACTGGGTGAAGAACGGACTGTCGGCCGGAGCGGCCACGGCCCTGGCCTCCGTGTTCCTGAACCTGATGCTGGGGCTCTCCCGGATGGCGTTTGCGATCGGACGCGGGGGGGAGCTGCCGCGGGCCCTCTCCCGGGTGAACCGGGCGTCGAGCCCCTATGTCGCGGTCCTGGCGGTCGGCGGAGTGGTCGCCGGCCTGGTCGCGGTCCGAAGCATCGTCACCCTTCTGGGCATCAGCGCGTTCACGGTGCTGGTCTACTACAGCCTGACCAATCTCAGCGCGATTCGTCTCCGTCCCCCAGAGCGGCTGGTCTCCCCGGCCGCGCCCGCGGTCGGCCTGCTGTGTTGCCTCGCCCTGATCGCGAGCGTCCCGCCGCGGCAGCTCGCGGTCGGAGCCGGCGTTCTGGCGGCGGGCGTACTGTGGCGGCTGCTCTGGCGGGCGCGGTTTCGGACGACGCTTCCTTAGTTAGGGGAGCTTCTTCAGGGCCAGGAAGGCCTCGCGGCGGGCGGCCGCGTCGGCCGCCGGCATCGCCTCCCAGACCTTCATCGACTTCAGAAGGCTCGACTTGCCCCCGACTTCGAAGCCGATGGCGTTCTTGGTGGGGTGATCCAGACCCGGGGATTTCAGGTATCCCGCAGGCTTGCCGTCGATGCTGAGGAACATCTCGTCGCCGAGGATCTCGACGCGGATCTGGTGCCACTGGAGCAGGTCGGCGTCGGCCTTGAACACCGCCCCCTTGTCCTTGATGCTCTCCCGCAGCTTCTTCTTCTCGTCGGCGGGGGTGTTCGGATCGTTCACCTTGTCGAAGATGTCGTTCTTCATGAGGCCGAACTTGTAGTCGGCGAGATCGACCTTGCCGGGCAGGAGCGACGCGCGGAGGATGTGGCCCGCGTGCGCCTCCTTGTAGGCGCTGTCGTTGATCATGAGATGGCAGGCGCGGCTGCCGTCGAGCTTGGCGGAATACTCGACGATGATGTCCTTGAACTGGAACTTGGGCTGCACGTACGCGTAGGCGCCGTGCTTGTCCTCGGGATTTTCCGAGACAGTGACGACGCCCTCCTTGACGTCGAAGACCCCCTTCCCGACCTTCCACTTGGGAGCCATTTCGGCGCGGGCGAAATCGTCCTCGAACAGCAGTTTTCCGGGAACGGCCGGTCCGCTCCAGGCCGGAGCGGATGCCAAGGCGAACACGATCGACAGCAGTGCAGGACGCATCATGGCGGCGGCCCTCATTCGAGACCCTTCGTCGGAATCCCAAATGAGGTACGCCCGCCGTCCCCGGCGGCTTCAGAACTTCTTGATGCGGGTGGAGATCATCCCGTCGGTCTGGTAGTGCACGATGACCGCCTGGGCCTCTCGATGATGTTTTCGGTGCTGCCGCTCGATCCACGCATAGGTCACCGGAAGTCGGCGGACGATCAGGGCCGAGGGAGGCTGCGCCAGCACCTGCGACAGGTTCTCCAGATCCGAGTGCTCCGGGAAGGACTCGTTCTGCTCCCCCCAGGCGGCGATGAACGCGTCCACCCGAGGGCCGCGCCGGAGGTAGATCGGCCCGCTCACCGCCAGGGTCCGAGAATCATAATAAATCGCCAGGTCGAAGTCGGTTTCGTCCAGGAGGATATCCGGACGCCGCAGCAGCTGGGCGGCCGGGTCCACGTAGAGCAGGTCCTCGCCGGGACGTTCCGACAGCACGCGCTGCAAGGTGAGGAAGCGGAGGCGATCCTTGGGCGGCTGGTAGTCGCCGGGCCAGCGGCAGAGCTCGAAGACGAGGCCCAGGGCGCGCGCCGACTTCTGAAGACGCAGGGCCATCTGCCGGTCGAAGCGGTCCCCGCTGGTCGAAACGATTCTCATAAAGCAGGCCCAGAGTACAGGACGCGTCTCCGGCCTGCAATGCGAGATATTTATTTTTTTGATGAAGGCGGGCTGGACACGAATCCCGTCGCGTGCACCTCGCGTTTGTAGACTTTCCCCTGCGTCAGGAGGAACAGCCAGTTCAGGCCGGGCCCCGACAGCGCTATACTCGTCACGGGGGACGGGGTCGGGGCCAGAATCAGGCCGATGGGACGGCCGTTGGGATCATAGACTTCGATCCCGGCCTGGGTGCTGACGTACCAGCGCCCCTCCTTGTCGCTCGTCATCCCGTCGCCCTTGGATTCCACCGTGTTCCCGAAATCTCGGTACGGATAGACCGGCATCCGCGCCGAAAGGTCGCCGTTGGTCTCGATGCGGAAGGCCCAGGCCGCGACGCCCGCGTAGTCGGAGACCGAGAGCGTCCCTCCATCCGGGGATAGGGCGATGCCGTTGGGGGCCGTGATGCCGGTGTCCGCGACGCGGGTCTTTCCTGCCCCCTCGATCAGCACCACCTGCTTCTTGCCCGTCACCGTGACATAGACCTGTCCCTTCGTCGTCACGACGAGGTCGTTGCATCCGACGTCCGTCATCAGCACTTCAACGGCGCCGGAGGGGTCGATCGCGATGATCCGCTTTTCCTTGTTGTGGCAGGCGTAGAGGCGACCGTCGGGCCCGAACTTCATCCCGCTGATCCCCGTGGCCTGGGCGTTGAAGACGCTGCGCGTGCCGTCGAGGGCGATCTTGATCACCCCCGTGCCGCCGCCCAGGTCGCTGAAATAGAAGTTGCCGTCGGCATCGCTGCAGGCGGCGTCGACGAACTTCAGGTCCTCCACGACGGGCTCCCAGTCCTTGCCGGGAATAAGGACGCCCGAGAGCGCCAAGTCGCCCTTGGTTTCCGGCGTCGGCGCCGGCAAGGGCTCGTCTTTGCGCCAGAGCCAGCGGAGCGCGTCGGGAAGGATCGACCCCAGCTGCTTCCCGCTGTGACCCTCGGTCCCGAAGACCGCCTTATGGTCGTACCCCGCGAACACGAGGGCCGCGACCATGTCGTGATTGCTGAGCGGCCAGTTGCCGTGGACGTTGTCGAGATCCTTCTCACCTTCCTGGAGGAAGACGCGGATCGGCTTGCGTTCGGTCTTTCGGATCGCGGCCGGGAACCAGTTTCCGGCGCGGATGTTCGTGAAGCTGCCGATGCCGGTGATCACCTTTCGGAAGGCGTCCGGGCGGAACCACGCGACGGAGAACGCGCAGATGCCGCCGCTGGAGATTCCGACGACGGCGCGGTCTTCCGGACGGGGGCTGATCTTCGCGCGCTTGGCGACTTCGGGAAGCATCTCGTCCATCAGGAACTTCGCGTAGATGCCGTCCGGCGTGTCGTACTCGAAGCTGCGGGTGCTGCGGGCCTTGCCGCCGGGGAAGGCGGGAGGCACGTTGCCGGGGTTGATGAAGAGCCCGAGCATGGCCGGGATCTCGCCCTTGTGGATCAGGTTGTCGAGGACGATCGTGGCTCGGAAGCCGCCTTTCGGGGTGACCGCTCCGCCGCCGTCCTGAAACACGATGAGCGGGTATTCCTTCTCCTTGTCGAAGTTCGGCGGCAGGTAGATCCAGCACTGCCGCTCCGTGCCCGGATACACCTTGCTTTCCTTCCAGGCGAACTCTTCGACCGTCCCCTTGGGGACTCCCGCTTGCTCCTGGGAATCGGGTCCGAGCGCGTAGTCGTCGGCATGAAGGGGGGCGGCGCTCGGAAGGAGCACGGCGGCTGCGGCGGCGAGCAGAAGGAGCGTTCTCATGGCTTCAGGTTCCTCAAAGTCCACCTACAGTACGGGGTGGAGCGCGTCCGCGCCCGAAAAATTGTTGGTCGACCCAGGGAGTCGCAGGGGAGGAGCCGTCCCGGGCAAGGCGTCCGGACGACTCCCGGACCCCGCCCGGGGGAAGGCGCCCCGGACGTCGAGCGATTCCATTCGTTGACGGGCCGCGTCCGGAACGTCACCATCCATCCTCATGTCCGAGCAGCCCGACCCCAAACCCTCCGGCGAGGCGCCGATGGCCGCGGAAACCGGCGGCAAGCTCGGCGGTCGCATCCTGTTGGGACTGCTGACGGCCGTCCCGCTCTCGGCGATCAGCGAGAAGGCAGGATGGCCGACCTCGGTCAGCTTCCTCCTCGCCATCGGCGCCATGATCCCGCTGGCCGGGTTCATGGGTCGCGCCACCCAGGAGATCGCGGTCCGCTCGACCCCGGCGCTGGGGGCCCTGGTGGCCGCGACCTTCGGCAACGCCGTGGAGCTTCTCATCGGCGCCCGGCTCCTCCTGGGAGGCAGCCCCGACGCCCCCGCCATCGTGCGCGGGTCGATCGTCGGCTCCATGGTCACGAACCTCCTCCTCCTCATCGGTCTGAGCATGTTCATGGGCGGCCTGAAATACCGCGAGCAGCGCTTCAACCAGACCGCCGCGGGCGTGTCGGGGTCGCTGCTGATCATCGCCTTCGCGGGGGTGTCGATCCCGACGGTCTTCGCGACCTTCTCGAATCCAGCCCACGGGGTCACGCTCTCCCGGATCGTGAGCGTCATCCTCGCGCTGGTCTACGTGGCCGGCATCGTCTTCACCGTCCGCACCCACCGCCACCTCTTCGACACCGTCGACGAGCTCCGCGGGACGCGCCAGGCCGAATGGTCGATCCGGAAGGCGGTCGGGGTGCTCCTCCTGGCCACCCTGACGGTGGCCTTCCTGGGGGGCGTGGTGGAACGGACGATCGATGACGCGGGCCGGCAGCTGGGGCTGTCCAAGGTGTTCGTCGGCGTCATCGTGATTGGCGCGGTGACGAACGTCGCGGAAAACCTGTCCGCCGTCGCGTATGCCCGGAAGAACATGATCGACATGTCGATCCAGATCGGGGCGAGCTCCACCATCCAGATCAACCTCTTCGTCGTGCCGATCCTGGTCCTGCTGGGGGCGTTGGCGGGACGGCCGTTCGACCTGCAGTTCACGCTGTTCGAGCTGGCCGCGATGCTGCTGCCCGTGATGATCATCAATCACCTGGCGACCGACGGGATCTGCAACTGGCTGGAGGGGCTCTTGCTCGTCGCGCTCTATTCGATCATCGCGACCGCGTTCTACTTTGCTTGAGGGCGGCGACCGCCAGGGACATCGCGGCGGACCCGGGAGGTCGAAGGCGCCCCGACGCGCCGTCCCCCGCCCGCTCCCGACGGTCGTTTAAAGGCTTCGTCAGGACTCCTTGTTTGCGTTCGTCCTCCTCCCCCGCTCCTGCTATACTCCGTCGACTTCGGGCGGGGCATGACGCCCCGTCTCCGATCATCCCTTCGGGAGGCCAGGGTACGGTCATGAGCAAGATCCTCCAGTCATTGCCGATCGGGGAACCCGTCGGCATCGCCTTTTCGGGCGGACTCGACACCAGCGCGGCCATCTACTGGATGCGCCAGAAGGGCGCCGTGCCGTTCTGCTACACCGCGAACCTGGGCCAGCCGGACGAATCGGATTATGAAAGCATCCCGAAGCGGGCTCTGGAGTACGGGGCCGAAAAGGCCCGACTGATCGACTGCCGGCGTCAGCTGGTCCGAGAAGGCATCGGGGCGCTGCAATGCGGCGCCTTTCACATCACGACCGCCGGTCTCCCGTACTTCAATACCACCCCTCTGGGCCGCGCCGTCACCGGCACCATGCTCGTCGGAGCGATGAAGGAAGACCTGTGCAACATTTGGGGCGACGGCAGCACCTACAAGGGGAACGACATCGAGCGCTTCTACCGGTATGGCTTGATGGTCAACCCGGCCCTCCGGATCTACAAGCCGTGGCTGGACGCGCTGTTCATCAAGGAACTCGGCGGCCGCAAGGAAATGTCGGAACTTCTCGAGAAGGCCAACCTGAAGTACAAGATGAGCAAGGAGAAGGCCTACTCGACGGACTCCAACATCTGGGGAGCGACGCACGAGGCGAAGGACCTGGAGTTCCTCAACAAGGGCATCAAGATCGTCGCGCCGATCATGGGCGTCGCGTTCTGGCGCGACGACGTCACCGTCAAAGCCGAGACGGTGACCGTGGGGTTCCAGGAAGGCACGCCGACGACCCTGAACGGGAAAAGCTACGACGATGCGGTCGCCCTCGTCCTGGAGGCCAACGCGATCGGCGGCCGGCACGGCCTGGGGATGTCCGACCAGATCGAGAACCGGATCATCGAGGCGAAGAGCCGCGGCGTGTACGAGGCCCCCGGGATGGCGCTCCTCTTCATCGCATACGAGCGCCTGATCACCGGCATCCACAATGAAGGGACGATCGAGCAGTATCGCGACATGGGCCGCCGTCTTGGCCGCCTGCTTTACGAAGGCCGCTGGTTCGATCCCCAAGCGATCATGCTGCGGGAGACCTTGCAGCGCTGGGTGGCGAAGGCGGTGACCGGGGAGGTCACCCTCGAGCTGCGCCGGGGCAACGACTATACCCTGCTCGACACCCAAAGCCCGAATCTCACGTACAAGCCGGAGCGGCTGACCATGGAGAGCGGTAAAGGGGAATTCTCACCGCAGGACCGGATCGGCCAGCTCACCATGCGCAACCTGGACATCACCGACAGCCGCGACAAGCTGTTCGTCTACGCCAAGAGCGGCCTGCTGGCCCCGGCGGCGTTCGAAGGCATGGGACTGCTGGAGGCTCCGCCGAAAGACGCGAAGGCGGCCAAGAAGCCGAAGGGGAAGCCCTAAGGAGCCGGACCACGGAGGATCCGCTCGGCGAAGCCGTCCCGCCATCGAGCGTCTCCCGGATCCCGCCCGCCCGCTTACTTGTCGTCCAGGAGCGCCCTCACCCGGATGTCCACGCCGGCGGGCAGATTCAGCGTTCGGAGTTCATCGATCGTCTTGGACGTCGGCTCGGTGATATCGATGATGCGCTTATGAGTGCGGATCTCGAACTGCTCGCGTGCCTTCTTGTCGACGTGGGGCGAGCTCAGAACGGTGATCCGTTCGATCTTCGTCGGAAGCGGGATCGGACCCCGGACTTTGGCGCCGGTGCGCTTGGCGCTGTTGACGATGTCCATCGCCGCCTGGTCGATGCTCTGGACCTCGTAGGCTTCGATGCGGATGCGAATTTTCTGGGCCATGAAGCAAGTCCTCCGTCTGCAGACACGTTATAGGAAGACCCGCGACGCAGAGACACGGGAATCCCTTCTCGGGCCTATTTTTTTGAAGCCGAGGGGCTAGCGGCCCCCGACGGTCCCGACTTCTTAGAGGTCGTTGAGTGGCGCGCGGACCCCTTTGCCCCCCAATGCGTCTTACCCTTGACGCGCGGCGTGGTCTTTCCGGTTTTGCGATTGACCGTCCCTCTTCTGGTGGGCATTCATGTTCCCTTCAATCCGTCCAACGCCGACCCTCAAGCAGTCCTTGGGCGCAAGCCGCTTGCCACGCGTTGACGGGCCCTGGAATACACACTTTCCAGGGGCGCCCCCCCGCGGCGACGCCGTGCCTCCGATGGGTTTACGGCGTTGCGTCGTTCCTCTGGAATCATATTGATCCGGGTACGATCATTTTGATCGGGTCGGTCCGAGGACGCCGGGGCCCTCCCCACGGGAACCCAGGGGCGGACGCTCGCCCCCGCCGACACCCGGAACTCCTTTGTATCCGGACGTTCGAGTTCCCCGGTACAATCACTCCGTGCTTCAACGATCCTTCGAGGAATCAGGCCGATGAGAGGTGGACGGATCCTGGGACTCGTCGCGGTCTCTCTCCTGGGCTCCTGCTCCGCCGCCGGCTCCCGGGTGGATCCGTCCGAGCCGGTGACGATCGAGGACCTCCAACCGCTTCCGCCGGAGGTAACCCGGGGCAATGCGAGGCTCATCGTCCGAAAGGGTCTCCAGGCCCACCGGCGATGGAACGCGCTCCCGGACGAACAGGTCGGGTACCTCTTCAGAGACGTCGGCTTTGTCCAGCTCCGGCATGAGACGCCCCTGGATCGAGCCCAGGAAAGGATCTCCCGCACCTTTGTGGACTACGCCTCCATTAGCTCCGTCATCGGCGAGACGTACTTTGACCTCCAATTCGTCAAGGAGAGGTTCAGGATTACCCTGAAGGGCTCGTTTCATCGGTGGGAGGGCCCCCTACGCCCCTTCCGGGCGCTTCCAGAAGTGGGCTCGGAACCATGGACCGTGGAGCAGGAGTCGCTCTCGTTGTCCTTGGACGACGCCGTCGTCACCAAGCGCCTGATGGATGCCCTCACGCTGCTGTCCGGCCGGTAACGTCTGCCGCCAGCCTTCTGAAAACGGAGGAGAACGGCTGGTCCTCGCGCAGAGGACTAGGAAGGCTCCGGAGCGACGCCCGGATCATCTTTCGGGACCTCCCCTGCCGCGAGAAGGTCCTCCCGGATCCGCCCCGTTCGCAGCCTCCTTACTTTTCGGGGACGGTCAAATGCCCCGAGGCGGCATCGAAATGCGCGCGGGGCTCCGCCTGCTTCCACCAGGCCGCGAGGTCCGTGAGCGCACTCTTTCCTTCAGCGCCCTCGAGGGACTTCAAGGGGGGGCGGCCCGCGAACGCGAGCGCCTTCTTGAGCGCCTCGGCTCGGACCAGACCGGCGTCGGCATCGGCCGCCATCCGAAGGAGGGCGGTCATCCCCTTAGGCCCCCCGCACCGGATCAAGGCCTCCGCCTCTCTCAGGTTGACCCATTCGTCCTCATTCTTGACCACCAGGGCGTCTTCCAAGGGCCCTTTTCCCTCCGGCCGCCCCAGAGTTCCCAAGGCTTCCGCGGCCTTTTCCTTCACCGCGGTCGAGGGATCCTTGAGGGCTTGAATGAGATTGGGAACGACCGAGGGATCTTTGAGCTTTCCCAGCTCCTCGGCCGCCTTGGCTCTGACGTTCTCGTGCTCGTCGTTGAGGGCGGCAAGAAAATCGCCCTTCGTGTTGCCTTGGGCGTGCTCCGGCTTGCCGTGGCTGTGCTCCTCTTCCTTCGGCTTCAGCGACCAGGCGAAATCCGAGCCGAGGAAGGCCCGAACCCCAAACCCCAAGGCCACCAGAGCCACCCCGATGCCGACGAACTTGATGATGGCCCGGCCTCGACTGGGAGCAAAGAGGATGCTCCCGACCACTCCCCCGCCCAGGAGAATGACCGCAAAGACGCAGGAGATCGCGGGCGCCGGCGGCCAGTCCATTCGGGCGGACATCATGAGGCCCCCGATGGTCGCCAGGAGCCCGCAGCCCCACCCGATGAGCAGGCGATTCCGGATTCCATGGGCGAACATCGCGCCGCACACCGCGGGGGCGACGAGCAGAATGAACACGAGCAGCACCCCCGCGATCCGAACCGACGAGGTAATGACGACGGCGAAGGACAGGTAGAAGAGGAAGTCCCACATCTGGACCCGCATGCCCTGCTTGATGGCGGCATCGCGGTCCATCGACAGGAGAAGGAATTGCTTCCGGAAGACCCAGTGAAAGACCCCGATCACCCCGTAGTAAATCGCGGCATGAACCACTTCTCCCGGGGACACGACGAGAATGCTCCCGGCCATGATGTCCCGAAGGTGCTCCGCCCCGTGGGGGTTTTCCGCCGAGAGCAAGATCGCCCCGGCGGAGGCGATGGCGAAGGCGAGGCCGATGATGGCCTCCTGGGGAACCCGGTTGTCTCGGATCCGCGCCACGGAGAAGAACCAGGCCCCTCCGATCGCGAAGAAGAGGGAGACGAAGTACGTGACGGAATCGGACATCTCGAAGCCGTAGAGGTAGGCGACGGTACTGCCCAGGGCGGCGACCTGCGCCAGCGCCAGGTCGACGAAGAAGACGTTGCGGCTGATGACGTGAAGCCCGAGGTAGGTATGGGTCCCTACCAGGATGATCGCCGCCATCGAGGGATAGAGCCACCAGGGAACATGTTCCATCGTTGCCTCATTTCCCGACGGCATCGGCCAGGAGGCCGACGACGACGTCGAAGTATTTGATCGAATCGTCCGCTCCCGGGACTCCGCCCACTTGAAGCGGAAGGGTGACGAGCTTCGCCCCGCCCTTCTCCGCGACCAGGCGCGCCACCTTCTCGTCGTAGAACGGATGAGTCGCCACGACCTTGATCTTGTCCCGGAGGATCGCCTGGACGAGATCCACCAGATGGCCGGGTCCGGGCTGAATCCCGGGCTTCAGCTCGACGAAGTTCGTGACATCCAGCCCGAACCGTTCGATGAAGTAGGTGAAGCTCTTGTGATAGAAGACCATCTTCATGCCCTTGAGGGGCCTCATCCTTCCCATCCATCCCCCGAGCTTGGGGGTCAGCTTCTGGCCTTCGAGGAAGGCATCCAGCTCGCCGGACCGCGTCAGCCGGTCGAGCTTGTTCCCGCCCACCAGATTCACGAGCTCACTTCCGTACATTCCCTCGTCGATCGCCTTTTGAAACTGTTTCTTCCGCGACTCGAAGAGATCGGCGTTGGCGGGCGAGGCCTGCTTGAAGGCCTCGGCGATCGTTTCGGCGATGATCTTCCGGTTCAGGGGGTCCGTGGTGTAGTGGGGGTTTCCGAACGGGTGGACGTCCCCTTCGGCCCGGGTGATCTGCGTCGAGGGAAGCTCGGTCACCGGGATATTTCGCGAGCAGTCCACGTAGCCCGCCGCGCCCGGTTTGATCTTCGGATTGCGCGCGCCGTCGAGCAGCGGCGGGACCCAGCCGATTTCCAGTTCCAGCCCATTGACCAGGAAGAGGTCCGCGTCCCGGAGCTTGACGACGAAGCTGGGCTTGGCGTCGACGAAGTGGGGGTCCTGGACCCCCGAGGCGATCGTCGTCACCTGCACTTTGTCTCCGCCGACCGCTTGGGCGATGCTGGCGAGGTCGGAGAGCGAGGCGACGATGTTGAGCTGGTCGGACCGGGGCGCCCCCGCGAGAGCACCCGAACTCGCACCGATGGCGATCACGACGCCGAGGATCAACGTTCTTAGTATGGTCATGGCCTTCTCCTTCTGAATGGTCGACTCGGGAAACATCCTCAACCGACTCCTTAGAACTTGTGCGCTCCGTGAGCGCCGAACAGGATCTCAAACTGAATGTAAATGCTGTGGGCGTCCTTGAGATCTCCGAAGGGCGCCCGGGTCAGGAAGGTGGACCGGTCATAGTTGTACTGGATCCGCACCTTGCTGAACTCGCTGGGATAGTAGGTGAGCTCCGTCGACGCCCTCCCCCGCTGGTCCCGGAAGGCGTCTCCGAGGGAGGTGTAACTCCCGTTCGAAAACGAGTCCTCTTGTCCCCTCGCGTAGTCCACGCGGACCCCCGCGGTCCAGGGACGCGAGAAACCCCAAACGACTTGGGAGTACATGCCCCAATCATCCAGATTCCTCTCGCGGTCGATCTGGGCTCCGCCCCCGGTGACGACGGCCGCCGCCGCGTAGCGGCGCATGATCGCCTCCGTCTGCCAGCCGACAAAGGGCCACCCCTGATCGTTCGCCAGGGGCTTCCACTTCAGATAGAAGTCGACGCCGTAGACTTCGGTATGGTTGTCGAGGTCGGTGGCGTTGGGTCCGAAGAGGGCCGAGAGCCCCGGCACGATCGTGATCTCCTCGGTCGGATCAAAGGAGGTCTTGAGACGGATCAGGTAGACCATGTCGCCCAGGTTTCTGACGGGCCGAGTCACCAGCGTGCGGCCTGCCACGACGTCCCCCGGAACTCCCCGGAAGTACGGGGCGGTGTCCCCCTGGGAATTCTGGACGCTACCGGTCAGTTCGGCGAAGAACGGCAGCGGGGTCAACCAGGCCATCTGGGCGCCCGGAGCGCGGTAGCCGTCGGTTCCCAGGACCCGGCCGATGATGACCGGCTGATCCACAAAATCCCAGGTGTGGGGGTGAGTGGCGTTCATGCGGCCGAAAGCGTTGAAGAATTGCCCGGCCTTCAGCTGCAAGTTGAAGGGGAACTCGAGGGTCGTCAGGTAGGCTTCCTCGAGCTCGATCGTGGTCGCACCCGTGTCATCGATCTGAAGGACGATGTTCGCATCCCCCCTCAAGTAGGGGTCCACGACTCCCGAGAACGTCAGCTCGGCGTTCTGCAGGGTGAAGCCGCGATTCTTGGGATCGTGGCCGCCGGCCTCCAGAAGCCGGATCTCGTCCTCGGTCGCGGTCGACGTCCCTCCGGTTGCCAGAAGATCAAACGCGATATCGATGAGCTTGAGGCTGGCGCCTCCGCCGATCGGCATCCCCGAGGAGACCGGGGCCGCCAGATTGGGAGCGGCTTTCTCGTCCCCCAGCGCCTTCCGAAATTCCTCTTCCAGCTGCTTTTTCTTCGCCTCATCCGAATCTTGAGGATTCGGCTTGGCCCCATCGTTTTTCGCATTGGGGGGCGGAGTCTGTCCGGAGCTCTGGGGGTCCGGCGACGTCCCCTTCTCCGCCGGATGGGGGGAGACCTTTCTCAGCTCCTTCAGTTCGGCTTCCAACCCATCCACTTTCCGGAGGAGCGCGTCGAGATCCTCCTGGCGAAAGGAATCGACCCGACGGGCTCCCCTGTCGGTATCGTCAGGCTTCACCGGTCCTTGCTCGCTCCCGGTGGTCGCTTGAAACAGAAGATAAAATGCCACTACGAAATTGGTCACGTGGACCCTCCCTCGAATCTAGAGGTCGAAGCGTGTCGTTCCCGGAGACTAGGCCGGGAAGGAGGGAGGGGCGCGAGGAGCGGCGGGACTGAACTTGACGAGGGACGAGCCGTGCGACTCTTCGACGATCGGGGTGGCCTCGACAAAGCCGAACCTCTCCGAGAGCGTCGGCGTGTCACAGGTCAGGGTTCCGACACTCAACTGGCACAGGAAGCAGCGCCCGGCCTCCTCGGGAGCGGCCTCGGCACAGAAGTGCTTCGATTGATCGTGGCACTTTGAGGGAGTATCGTTGTGAAGCGCGGAGCTATGCGACGATGAAGCAATCTGGCAGGTCAGCGCCAGAGTGGCGACGGCCAGGTACAGCCAACGACCTGTTATTGTCCCCTTCAACACTATTCATAATACGCACCCGAAGCGATTAGGACAGATCTTTTTCGCACGGAAACGTCCGAAGGGTCGAAGGGAGGATGCCCCGGGAGACCCGAATGAACTCTCCCCTGGGGGCAGCACCCCTCGAGGCGAATCCCCTGCGGCGGATCGTCCACGCCTTCCAGCCGCGTCGCGGGATCCTCCAGCGCGCACTCAAGAGAGGGGGCGAAGGGTCTTCCCGCGGCTCGACGATCCATCGTCCCGCTCACCGAAGGAGGACACCACGAGGGAGAACCGGGGCCGAACCTATTCGCGCTACGCCAAGCGGTGGGTCCTTGGCCTTAGTGATGGTCGGCCGCCGTCTTCCGTCGGCTATCCACGCTCCAGCGCCCGCTACCCCGGCACGCGATGTAGAGGAACACCCAGGCGTAGAGAAGCGCCAGCTCGCCCTGATTGACGGCCGGAAAGAACTGCGCGCCTCCCTGGAGCCTCCAGTGAAACTGAAGGTAAGCAACCGCCATGGTGCCGCTCGCGAGGAAGGCCGCTTCGGAGGTGAACAGGCCGATCGCGATGGCGGCTCCCGCCACGAGTTCGATGACGCCCCCGATCCACAGTTGGGACCCTGGAGGCGGTTGATGAGTCGTCAGTACTCCGAAGAGTTTCTGGATCCCGTGGAAGGACAACATCAAACCTGAGACCAGGCGCAAAAGCGCGTACGCGGACTCGGCAAACGGCGATAGCACTTTCTTGAGCATGATGTCTCCTCGAATTTAGGGACGGTTTCCTGCCCCGAATCCTAGACGGATTCCGTGGAGCGAACAAGCTCGATCAAGTGTGGCCCGACGGCGGGGTGAGAGCGGTCCGCCAGGCCTCGAACGATCATCACTCGGAGCGCGGAGTCGTCCCGATCGCTGCGAAGGGGTCCGACGGTTCGATCCCATCGATTCCGTAGAGCCCCGGTCTAGGTCCAAGATTACGGAGAAAGGGAGCTAGGACCGGCGCAAACGCGATCGGACCTGGGGTCCGGCTGGGACGGGAAAAGACCCGAGCAGATGACTCCCAAGTCGTGACCTGGAGACGACGCGTACATCTTCCCGAGCGCCAAGAGGTTCCGTCACTCTTCAGCATTGGCTTCGACGGCTCAGAGCGCAGGAGATCCCGCAGGTGCACCGGACTGTCATCATGACAGCCCGTGGGGAGCTTTGTCCCGTTCGTTGGAGGAGTGGGGGGTGGGTATTCGACGCGAAAGGGCGATCTCCTCTATCGGAACCCTTTTCAAGTCGATATACTCACGGCAGAAAGAGGTGCTGCTCAATGATGATTCTCGACGCCGAAGCGACCTTCGTGAAATTGGACAAGCTCAGAGAGCGCATGAACCGCCTGGAGCAGGCTCCCGATTCCAATGAGTGGCAGTACACCCGGCTCCTCATCCGGGCCCTCGCCGAAGGGATCGCCAAGTCGAAGAAGAGCACCATCCCCGTCTCGCGCAAGATCCAGGTGGACGCCCCCGCGGCCGTCAGCGGTGACTGGCAAGAACTGGTCGAAGTGCTCTCGAAGAAGGGCATCCGGTCCGAAAGCCGCCGCGCGGCGCTCAAGCGGAAGTAGCCTTCGCAGGACCAGGCTCCTGGAATTCCTCCCCGCATGGACTCTTGGGGTCTGCCCCGGCCTTCCGAGAACGCTCCGGGCCCCCCCTTGGATACTCTATAGGCACCGTCCACCGACGCTCGCGGACCCGGCGTCATTGCGAGGCAATCGTCGGGCCGAGCGCCTTAAGGACCGGACCACGAGGGTCGGTCGCGGGCGTTAGAGGCTTCGGCAGTATCGGGCCCTGATGGATGCTCCGGTAGCAGCAGATCGGATCAGCAGGTGCATGCCGATCGGGGCCGACCCTATCGCCTCTCTTCGTTCCCTTGGCACTTGACGCAACGGCGGGCATACGAGATCGCCTTCAGTCGTTCCTTCGGAATCCTGCCCTGGCAGTTCTCACAGGAACCGAACGAACCGTCCTTGATGCGTTCCAAGGCGTCCTTGATTTCTTTCAACTCGTCGGTCTGGCTTTCCATCCGGCCGTAGGAGAAGGCCTTCTCGGAGGCATCACTCGCCAATTCGGCCAGGTGTCCGGGAACGCTGGACTGGTCGCCCGCCCGATCCGATCCGCTTCCCCTCGTTTCGCCCTCGAGCCCGTCGAAGTCCCCCTGCAGGACGCTGCTCCGCTGGTGAAGCAGCGTTTTGAATTCCTTGAGGTCGCTCTTGCTCATGCAGTTCCGATTCACTCGTCATTCTCCTTACTCGGGGCTAATCTGGAACGCCGTGGAGCTGTTGCCCAACGGCACCCGGACGGATTCTCTGCTACGGCTCGATCGCAGGGGCCACCGGGGCGTCCAAGGGGACAACGCCTAAAGGAGCTTTCACTCCCGGTCGCTCGAATCGGGATCCTCCCGAAGGTCGCGAAGGCCCTGCCCCGGCGCATGGACTGTACCCGAACGGCTACTCGGGTACTTCGAAATCCGCTTGTTAACCTCGATTGGATTAATTTCTTACAGGATCCTTTGAAGCACCCGTACCGACCTCTGGAGTTCCCGCTTGAGGCGAGGTGCGAAGCTTAGGCGCGGGCCTCGAAAAATCGAAGGAGTCGATCCTTTTCACCGCTCCGGGCAGACGGTCTTCAACGTCTAACGAGTCGTCGCCTGGTCCCAGGACGCGATCGGGGGGATGCCCTGGGAGACGCCGGGCTCTCGAAGGGACGGTCAACCGACGGAGGGTTTCACGATGAATTCGCGGATGCTGGTCCTGGCTCTCTTCGTCCTCATCCCCGGAGTCCTCCGAGGACCCGCTGCCGACGCCCAGCAGGACAAGGATCTCAACAATCCCAAAAAGTGGCCCGTGGTCCTGAAGGGGGATCACTATCAGCTGTGGGCCTCCACGTCGGAAAAGGATGCGGAGGAGATCCTCCGGTTCATGGAACTCGTCTTTTCCACCTACACTCAGCTGCTGGATCTTCCTCGTCCACCGGTGCAAAAGATGGTGATCGTCGTCTACAAAGATCGGGCGGAGTACCTGGCCGGCGGTGCCCCCGGCATCAGCGCCGCCTATTACAATGGAACCCGTCTGGTCGGCTACTCGGGCGACAAAGCCATGTTCTGCTACTTTGCACATGAAGGGTTTCATCAGTTCACCGACTGGGGCCTGAAGGCCATCCACAAAGCTCCTCCGTGGTTCTGCGAAGGCATGGCCGATTGCATCGGAAATCACGTCATTCGGGACGGGAAGTTCTATGTCTGCCCCAAGGATGGCCAGATCGCCCAGGGCAGGATCCGGACGATCCAGGCGGCGATCTCGAAGAACGCGCATCTGCCGCTCGCCAAGCTCTTCGAACTGGATCAGGCTGGGTTCATGGCCCAGGCCTCGCTCCTGTATCCGGAAGCCTGGTCCTTCTGTCATTTCCTCATGGCGTATCCCGACTACGACGACCCCAAGAGCCAGATTCCCCACGGCAAATACTGGAAAGTGCTCCAGCGATACATCCTCGCGATCTCGAAGTCCGGGGTGAAGCCGGCCAAAGCCCTGGAGGCGGCGCTGGTGGACGAAAAGGGACGGGCGCTCGATCTGGACATCCTGGAGAAAGAGTGGCGGGACTATGTCCTGGCGTTCCCCCTGGAAGGGAAGCCGTCGATGGACAAGAAGAAATAGCCCACCCCGCTCGCCGTCAGCCCGGGTCGTGAGCGTTAGACCGGATCGCGGGTTCGACCAGGATCATCGTTCGCGGCAGGGTATGAATGAGTTTGAATCCCGGAATGCGACACGTCCGGCTCTTCGCCCCAAGGGGACCCCTCTCCCTTCTGATCCCTCCCGGAGAGAGCCCCTGGAGGACGGAGGTCGAGCCAGCCCCCGCCCCCGATCAGTCGCCCGCCGCCCAGCGGATCGCGCCGAGGACGTGCTGGCGTCCGAACGGCGTATCCAGCGAGCGAAGGTCGTGGCCCAATTCGGTATAGAAAAAACGGCTACCGTCGTCCTCGCGGATCCACGCGGTCGGATGATCCTTCCCCATCGGCTTTCCGCCCCGCTCCTTGAAGTAAGGCCGCACGGGCTCGTAAGAGGACTCGTCGATCCGAAGGAGGACCTTCACCCCGGGCAGACCGGTCACCGAACGATCGTGATTGTGCCAATCGGCCGAGTAGGTGAACTCGGGACCGTAACCCCGGACCGCCGGATGGTCCTTGGCGCCCGGGTCTACGAGGAGCCGGGCCTTCGAGAAATCCGAATCGCTATCGAAGTCGCAACCGGCCAGCTCGTTGAACCACGGCCACGTCTTCTGGTGAACGAGGGCCGCATGGAGTCCGACGATGCCGCCGCCCTTGCGAGACCAGTCCGCGACCGCGGCCTTCTGCTTCTCGTTGAGGGTTTCCCCCAGGGCGTTGGCGTTGTTCACGACGAGTACCTGGTATTCGGAAAGCGCCTTCGGATTCAAATCGTCGGGCGTTTCGCTAACCGAGACCTTGAATCCGTTCGCCGCGCCCAATTCGACCAGCCAGCCGTTGGTCTTCGGAATCTCGGGGTGGCGATACCAACCGGCCTTCGAGAAGACCAGGACCCGTTGAAGTCGCCCTGGACTGGGAGCCGACTGAGCCCCTCCGTCACGGGCAGAATGGAGAAGGAGGAGGCCGAACACCCCTGCCCCCACAAGCCCCCGGACCCATGGACCGTGGTTGTTCATCCTGCGCTTCCTGACTCAAGCCGGGCTCATCCGCCGTACCGCCCGATGAGCGCCTTTCCATCGAAATAGTAAATCCGCCATGCTCGAAGGTCCGGCGCCACCACCTGCCAGGTCTTTCCGTCGTCCGTGGATCGTCCGAAGCCCTTCGGCCACTGGGTCCTCAGAAGCACGCCGCCCCCGATCGTTTCGATCGACCCCCTTGCAACCTCCTCGCGCGTCCAATGAACTCCGTCCGTCGAACGAAACGAGGCTCCCTTCCCTCCATGGGCATGGACGAGGAAGCAGTCCCCGGACCACAGTCCCGTGTAATCCCGCAGCGCCGCTCCATCGGGAAGGTCGATGGGGCTCCACTGTACACCGTCCGTGCTGCTCTGGGGCGGCTGCTTTTGGCTGATCCAAAGAAAGCGGCCCGCACCGAAGGTCAAATCGAACTGGCCCGGACGCCGTTCTTCGGGGAGTACTTCATGGTGGATCCAGGTTTCCCCGTCCCGCGTCACGCTGATCCGCTGTTCCCCCATGCACAAGAAGAGGCCGTTCCCATAGACGGCCTTCCGGATGTGGCCGGCGCCGTCCTTGCCCCAGACCGGCGACGCCAGGGGCGGGACCACTTTTCTCCAGTGGACGCCGTCGATCGAGATCTGGGTCTCGCCGGCGCCCGGTGCCACGAACCGGCCGCCGCCATACTCGACGCTCATGGTGCCGGACGTGCCGGGGCAGTACTCCCACGTGCGCCCATCTTGGGAGGTGAAGAGGCCGGGACTCCCGGTCGCGACGAACACTCCGTTTCCATAGGTCAGGCAGCGGAGGAAGTTGTTATGGGCGTGATCGAAGCGATCCGTGATGGGTCCACCCCGATGAACGTTTTCCCAGTGTTCCCCGTCCTTGGAAAGGTAAATGGTGCCAAACTCCCCCGGCTTCTCCTGGCCGTCGGCATCCTTGGTGTCCACCCCTCCGATCGCGATGAAATAGCCGGCACCTTCCGTGGCCGCGGCCGACATCGCCAGGGCCAGCCAGGCCGCGAGGATCGCTTTGATCACCAAGTCCTCCTCTGGTCGTTGCCGTGGGGCACGCCCGTGGATCACCGACCCCGGCCCCCCGCCACGACCGGAGAATCGATCCCGACGTCGCCCGAGGTGAGGAGGGCCATGCCCACGACGGGGGACGCCGCCGCCCGGGCAGATCTTCCTCGCAAGGACGCCTCGGGAGACTCCCCAGCCAGGGAAGGGGTCTGCGGCGTCTCCGACTGGTCTGCGACAAGCGGGGTCGCCGCGGGCCGGCTCCCGGGCCAAATCTCCTTGGATCAGTTCGGATCCGTCGGGGGAGTCTGTAGAGGAATCCGAACGCCGTCGAATGAAAGAGCTACCGGAAACGGAGCCGAGAGGTGATTCGGATGCACAGGCCGCGACGGGTTGGCGAGTGTACCTTAGATGGGCGATGTCCGAGGATTGGAGATCCGACGCGTGGATGACGTGCCGTTCGCCGGGAAAGGCCGACACTTTCCAGAAACCCACTGGTCTCAACTGCTGGAGCTCGGCAATCCCAAGAATCCGAACTACGTCGCGAATCTGGACCGCCTGATCCGGCAGTACTGGATTCCGGTCTATCATTATGTTCGATCCCTCCGGCCGGTGGGAACCTCGGAAGCCGAAGACCTCACGCAGCAATTCTTCACGATGCTTCTGGATCGGGGGTCCCTGTCGAAGCTCGCCCCGGAACGCGGCAGTTTTCGCGGGTTTCTCAAGACGGCGCTGAAATACTTCCTCATCGACCAGGATCGGACTGCCTCGGCGCATGCCCCGCGCGACGGCGAGCGATTCTTCCCCTTCGAGGAGGCCGAAGCCGCGTGGAAGGATGCCCGAAACGGCGTCGCCCCTTCGAGTCCCGAAGATGCCTTCGATCGCGAGTGGGCCCGAGAGGTGCTCCTGGAAGCCGTGGCCCGCCTCAAAACCGAGCTCGCCGACGAGGGGAAGGCCCTCTACTTCACTCTGTTCGGGGAACTGTGGAACGAGCGCTCCCTCGAAGGCGTCACCCAGACCTCGTCCTATGCGGCGATGGCCCGCAAGTACTCGATCAGCGAGAATGACGTCGGCAACTACCTGAGGGTCGTCCGCCAGCGCCTCCGGGCGATCCTTCAGGAGATCGTGACCGTTTATTTGGGACCGGGCGAGAACGTGGAAGACGAGATCAAGTTCATCCTCTCCCGATGAGCACGGACTCGATCGACTGGCTGAAACAGTTCATCGGGGCCGACGGGGGCGACCCTCCTCCCGGGCCGGGCTTCCCGATCGGATTTCCCCGCCGGCTCGGGAAATACCAGGTGCTCTCGGAACTCGGCCGGGGCGGAACGAGCATCGTGTACAAGGCGCTGGACCCGGACTTGAAGCGGCCCGTGGCTCTCAAGGTGCTCCGGGACGCCCACGTCCATCCCGTCCTGGTGGAGCGGCTGCACCGCGAGGCCACGGCCGCCGCCAAGCTCCGTCATCCGAACATCGTCTCGATCCACGAAGTGGGGACCATCCTGGGCCCCGACGGCGGAGCGCTCCACTTCATCGCGATGGACTTCGTCGACGGAAAGAACCTCGCCGAAGCGGCGGGTCTTCTGACGCCGGAAGAGCGGCTGGAGATCCTCCTCGCCGTCGCACAGACCGTCGCCTTCGCGCACGCGCAGGGCATCGTACACCGCGATCTCAAGCCGGAGAATATTCTCGTCGATCTGGCGACCCGCGTGGAGCCGTCGGGCATCCGGTGGCACGTCTGGCTCACGGACTTCGGACTCGCCAAGATCCTCGGCGGAGAAGACCTCACCCGGAGCGGGATGGTGCTGGGCACTCCGCACTATATGAGTCCCGAACAGGTGCGGGGCCGGTCCCGCGAAACCGGTCCGTCGACGGATGTCTGGGCCTTGGGCGTGATGCTCTACGAAAGCCTGACGCTCCGGCGGCCCTTCGACGGCGAGACGGCCCTGGAGGTCTACGAGCAGATCATCCATGAAGAGCCGATCTCCCCTCGGAAGCGGAATCCCCGCATCTCGGCGGACTTGGAAACCGTGGCCCAGAAGGCGCTGGAGAAGGTCCCCGACGCCCGGTATTCGAACGCCCAGGAGTTCGCCGAGGAACTCGGGCGCTGCTTGCGAGACGAACCCATCAGCACCAGGCCCGTGGGAGTCGCCCGCAGGAGCTGGAAGAAGGTCCGGAAGAACCCCCTACCCTACGCGCTCGGATCGGGATTGGGACTGGTCCTGGCGGTTGCCATCGCGCTGGGTCTGCACGGAAGGACCGAGCGGAGGGAGAGTCTGCTGGCGTTCCGCGACAAGGCGCGCCTGGCGCTCGACGCGGCGCTCGCCCTGCGGCGCGCGGGGGCCAACGCCAAAATGCGGGAGTTCCTGCCCCCCCTGGAAGAGGCCTACCGGAAAGCCGTCGACCGGGCCCCGGATCTCGCCGAGATCGATTACCTGATCGGCCGGATGCACCGGGCGCTCATCGAGGACGAAAAGGCGCTGGAATGCCAGGAAACGGCGCTGCGCAAGGACCCCTTCTACGGACCTGCGCTGTACGAACGTGCGGTCCTCACCTTCAAGAAGACCGTTCAGGAACTCGAACGGCCGTCGGAAGGCGCCGGGGCCGTCGGCGATGATGGTGGACGATTGAAGCCCGAGAACGTCGGACTCCACGAGTCGAGGGTTCGCGACTGCTCGACCATCCTGGCCCATCCCCAGGACGGCCTGACCGCGGCCAACCTTCTCGTGGTCCGGGGAATGCTCGCCTACGGTCGCGGACACTATTCCGAGGCGCGGACTCTCCTGGAAGCGGCGGCGCGAGCCGATCCGCTTCTGGATGAAGTGTGGCTGATTCTGGGCCGCACCGTCCGGCTCGGCACCGCTTCCGGGTTCGAGGAGCGCGAACGGAAGTACCGCACGGAAGAAGAGTCCTACACCCAGGGTCTTCTCAGGGACCAGGGTTTCGTGCCGTATCTCTTCCGGCGCGGACAACTTCGAATGTCCCGAGGACACTATTTTGCGGAGCATGGCCGGGACCCTTCCCCCGATTTCGCCGCCGCGGAAAAAGACCTGAGCCAGGCGCTCGAAAAGGATCCGTCCTCGTTCGATATCCGTCTCCGGCGGGCCAATTGCCGGATGTTCCGAGGCGTGTATGGACATCCTCCGGTCTCCGATCCGATGGAAGACCTCAGGCTGGCCGAAGCCGATCTCCTGGAACTCACCCCGCGTCCCTTCAACAATCAGATGCCGGATGCCTGGCGCAGCCTGGGGGGGGTCCGGCTCCAGCGGGGGAGATACCTCCTGAGCCAGGGACGGGACCCCGTGCCCGACTTCACTTCCGCCCAGGCCGCCTTGGAAAAGTCTCTCCAGATTTCCAAAGGAGACTGGGACCTCGCGGGGGCCCACGTCAATCTGGGTCAGCTCTTTGCCTCTTGGGCATCGCACTACTCGAGAACCAATCGGGACCCCGCCGAGTTGTTCCGGAAGGCCGAGGACCACTTCGCAGCAGCGATGAAGATTCAACCCCGGGAACCCTGGTACTTGCGCTTGCGAGCCACGGGCCTCGTCTCGCGGGCGGAACACCGCGAAAGCCAATCGGAGGATCCGTTCGCAGACTATGCGCTCGCCGAGGACGACCTTGGCCGCGCCATCGGAATCCAGAAGGACCTCACCTCCGCCTGGAGGGAGCGGGCGCAGCTCCGGTTCGGACGCGCGACGGCCTGGGAGAGGAGACACGAGAAGGATCGCGCCCGGCAGGATTACTCCGCCTCCGCCAACGATTACCTGCAAACCCTCTCCCTGAATCCCCTGCTTGAACCGGAACTCGGGGCCCGCATGGCCGAGGCGAAGAAGAGGGCATCGGACCTCGGCGACTGATTCCCGTCATCCATTTCCAATCCCCTCGCTAAAGCCCCGTCCTCCCGCTCTCTGGGGTTCCCCCGGATTCGACGTCGCCTCCTGCCCGATTTCTCTACAGGGCCGGTGCGCGGACCCGAACTGATCGATGGAGATACTCTATGGGGTCGGAGCCTGGCGCCCACGATCGGTCCCGGCGGCGCGTTCCGATCCACCGGCCATCCTGCTCCGCCATCCCACGGCCGGCCGATCGGCGGACCGCTTCTCCTCCGCTGATGGACTCGTTCCGCCCGGCTCTGGCCGTGATTCGCGGAGGAAGGACCGCCCTGCGAGGCTCGTCGGTTCTGATGGCCGTCCTCCTGGCCTGCGGAGTGGCGCAGGCGGAAGAGGACTTCGAGCGCGACATCCGGCCCCTGCTCCAAGCACACTGCTTCAAATGCCACGGCAGCCAGGTGCAGAAGGGGAAACTTGACCTGGAACGGGTTACGCAGCCCTCCCTGGCCGATCTCCGGACCTGGCAGCGGCTGGCGGAGCAGGTCTCCTCCGGCGAGATGCCCCCGAAGGGGAAGCCCCGGCTCGCGGAGCAGGATCGCGCATCCATCACCCGCTGGGTGGACGGACTCGTCCGACGCGCCGAACTGGCCGAGCCGACCGATCCCGGCCCCACCTTCCCCCGCCGCCTCACCCGGCGCGAGTATCGCTACTCCGTGCAGGACCTCCTCAAGTTCGATCCCGATGTGGAAACCTATCTCCCGCAGTCCCGGTCCCTGTCGGGCTACGACAACCAGGTCGGCCAGCTCACCTTCGCGCCGGAGTTGCTCGAGAAGTACCTGATGCTTTCGGAGAGCGTCGTCGAGGGCGCCTCCTGGAACCTGGGCAATGCCCGGGACAAGGAGCCGATCAATCGCTGGAACAAGGTCCGCGAGGGGGAGAACAAGCTGACCGCGAGACAGGCCGCCGAACAGAATCTACGGCTCCTAGCCCGCCTCGCCTTCCGGCGGCCGGCGGACGACCGCGAGGTCGAACTACTGCTCAAGCCGTTCGATCGGGCTCTGGCCGCCAAGAAGGACTTCTTCCACAACCAGAGGTACGCCATCAAGGCCGTGCTGGTCATGCCGCAATTCCTATACCGGACCGAGACCCTCCCGGCGGACGACCAGCCCGCCCCCGTGGACGATTACGAACTGGCGGCCAGGCTCGCCGCCTTCCTCTGGTCGAGCCTCCCGGATCCGGACCTCCTCGAGGTCGCCGCGGCGGGGAACCTGAGGAAGCCGGACGTCCTCCGCGAACAGGTGCAGCGGATGCTGAAGGACCCCAAGATCGCGAGACTGGCCGCGGAGTTCCCGGAGCAATGGCTCTTCGGCCGCCAGCAGACGCACGCGATCGATCAGGTCACGTTCCCCGCGTACACCCCGGCCCTGGCCAAGGCTTCCAGCGACGAGCTCGCGCTTTGCTTCGAGAAGCTCCTCAAGGAGCAGCGCAGCGTGATGGACCTGTTGGATGCAGACTACACGTTCGTGAACGAAGACCTCGCCACCCTCTACGGCATCAAGCTCGCGAAGGATAAAGGCGTCAAGGAAACGGCGATGCGGGAGATCCAGCTCACCGATCGCCGCCGTGGGGGCCTGCTCGGCATGGCGATCGCCCACCAGAAAACGTCGATGCCCTCGCGCACCAGCCCGACGAACCGCGGGAAATGGGTGCTCGATTCGATCCTGGGCACCCCCCCTTCCCCGCCTCCGCCCGACGTCAACAACTCCGTGGACCAGAACGGCCAGACTCCCGACGGACGGCCTCTCTCGATCCGGGAGAAGCTCGATCTGCACGGCAAGCAGGGGACGAGTTGCGCCAATTGTCACCTGAAGATGGACCCGCTGGGCTATGCCTTGGAGGAGTTCGATCCGATCGGACGGATCCGGGAAAAAGACGGCAACCGGCCGGTGGAGACCATGGGCAAGTTGCCCGACGGGACCGAGTTGAAGGGCGTCGACAGCCTGAAGCGCATCCTTTTGGAGCGGAAGGACCAGTTCGCCCGGACCCTCGTCCGGCATCTCCTGGTCTACGCTCTGGGAAGAGACCTGGAGACGTACGACCTCCCCACGGTTCGTCGCATCACTGAGACGGTCCAGAGGAAGGAGTACCGGGCGGACGTGCTCGTCGAGGAGATCGTCCTGAGTTACCCGTTCCTGTACAAGCGGGCGCCTCGTCCTGACGAGGTGGCCCCGGGCAAGGAGGAGAAGAAGCCATGACGAGTAGCTGGCAGGTGGATCGACGCACCGTTCTGAGGGGGCTGGGAGCCACGCTGGCGCTGCCCTTCCTCGAAGCCATGGTTCCTCCGCTCGGCGCCGCTGCGGCGGCCGACGCGAAGCCGCCGACCCGCTTCGGCATCTGGTACTACCCCCAAGGATCCCTGACCGAGCACTGGGTGCCCACGGAGACGGGAACGCTCACCAAATTGCCCTCGGTCTTGCGCCCGTTTGAACGGGTCCGGGGGAAGACCACCGTGATTTCGAACCTGACCAACTCCTGTTACTACGAAGGCCGATTCTCACGCAGCGGGCATCAGCATGAAATGCACGTCTTCACCTGCGCAAAGAACATCCGGGACCAGGGCGTCCGGGTGGCGTCCGTTTCGATCGATCAGCACCTTGCCGGCAAGGTGGGTCAGGAGACGCCCGTCAAGTCGCTGATCCTGGTGGACGGGGGGGGACGGTCCTTCTGGCACGACGGCAGCACCCCCATGATCGGGGAAATGAGCCCCCGGCTGGTTTTCGACCGGCTCTTCCGCCGTCAGGTGAACAAGAGCGGCCTGTCCGACAGCAGCATTCTCGACGTCGTGCGCGAGCAGGCGGCTTCCCTGAAGAACCGGGTAGGCCGGCAGGATCAACGTCAGTTGGATCAATACCTGGACTCCGTCCGCGCCGCGGAGAAGCAGCTGGAGATCGTCGACGCCCGGCAGCGGGAGATCGAAGCCGATCATTCGCGGAGGACGGTGAATCTGACGGTGGAAGGCCTGCCCGCGACGCCGCGCTACGAGTTCGACAATCAGGACAGCAAGCAGCTGCAGACGTACCTCCGGCTGATGTCCGACCTGGTCGTCCTCGCCTTCCAGACCGATACGACCCGCGTCTCCGCCATCAACCTGTGGCCCTTCGGCGAGTTCCCGGACATCGTGACGGTGGGCAACGATTTCTCGCATCACGCGCTGGCCCACGCCGGCGCCCAGTACGATCGGAAGCGGGGCGATCCCATTTCGCGTGAAGCCTTCCGCGAGATCACGGTCTGGTTCAACCAGAACTGTGCCTACCTTCTGGAGCGGCTCGATTCCATCCAGGAGCCGAACGGCAGCCTGCTCGACAACTCCCTGATCCTCAACATCTCCGACCTGGCGTCCGGCGGGGACCACAGCGTGGAGAACATCCCCACCGTGCTGTTCGGCAGCGGCGGGGGCCTCTTCAAGACCGGACGGCATATCGTGGCCGAGAAGTACACGCCGATCGCCAACCTCTATGTCGAACTCCTCAACCGAATGGGCATCCCCACCGCCGAATTCGGAGACAGCAGGATCCATCCGGAACGCAAGCACGACGGCCGCTTGCCGGAACTGGGCTAAGAACGCGAAGGAAGAACCATGTTCTACGCGGGAACCACGGACCGGAAGGGCTTTGGCGGCATCCTCCGCAGCGAGGACGGCGTGCAGTGGAGCCAGGTCCATCACGAGACCGCCAAAGACAAGAAGGAGCGGATGGCCTACGGCTTCTTCGCGTTCGCCCGGGGCAAGGGCGTCCTGGTCGCGGTCGGCGGAGGGGACAACATCTCCAAGGGCGGCAATGTCCGGATGCTGGCCTCCCAGGACGGGACGGCGTGGGAGGGGCCGATCTGGCGCTTCGAGAACGGCGGAGCGATGCTTTGCGTCAGCTTCGGAAAGGATCGATTCGTCTGCCAGGGAGGGGAGGGTCCGTTCGCGTTCTTCTCCACCTCGCTTGACGGAAGGGAGTGGTCCGATCCGCCCAAGAACCGCATCGAGAAATGGCAGGGCTGGACCCGGATGATCCAGAAGCTGACGTTCGGAAACGACCGGTTCGTCGGCATCGGTGCCACACGTCGGCTCGTCACCTCCGTCGACGGGCTGACGTGGAAAGATCATCCCGACGAGGCTCAAACGAGGCCCCCCTTCATCTCGCTGGGCTTCGGGAATGGCGTCTTCGTCGCCGGCGGCATGCATGGACTGCGGGCCATCAGCAAGGACGGCGAGACCTGGACGAATGTGGTGGAGGGGGAGGTCGGCGAGCACTTGAATGAGATCCTCTGGACCGGCCGTGAATTCGTCGCTCTGGGCGTCGAAGTGACGTATAAGTCACCGGACGGAATCGAGTGGACGAAATCGCCTTCGAACATCCGGGCTGCCCGGGGGTGTTATGGATCGGGCCTCTTCCTGTGCACCAATCTCCGCGGGACGGAATGTTATCTCTCCCCCGACGCGGTCCGCTGGGAACCCGTTCCCCGGGACCCCGATTGTCTGTTTACCGGGGCCGTCGCCCACTTCGAGTGAACGGCAGCTCGGGAGGAGCACCGCATGACCATCCTCATGACCGGACTTCTCGTCCTGGCCTGTACCGACGACGCGGAGCTCGTTCGGCCGCTCGAGGCCAAGGGGATCAAGGCCAAGAAGAGTCCGGCCGGCGTCGTGACCGAGATCAGCCTGGGCGGACTCAAGGGCATCACGATCGAGGACTATCACCTCATCGGCCAGTGCCGTAACCTTGTCGTCCTGAACCTGAGCGCGGAGGACCTTCGGTTCAATGACGAGGCCGCCGCCCAGCTGACCGGCCTCGACCAGCTGGAGCGGTTCTTCTCCAACGGCGCGCAACTGACGGACGAAGGATTCAAATCCCTGGCGGCCTGGAAGAGCCTGAAGCAGATCGGCTTTGATCACTGGTTCCGGACGGCAAAGGACAAGCCGATCGGCGCAGGCCTGGCTCAGCTCGCCGCGCTGCCGCACCTGGAGTCGGTGCGACTCGGCGGCTGCATGATCGGCATCGAAGCCATGGAGGCGCTCGCCACGATCAAGACACTCCAGAAGCTGGACGTCTTCCACACGTTCTACGTCAATGACGAGGCCCTCGTTCCGATCCAGAAGCTCCCGGACCTGCGAGTCTTCATCGCAGGCCCGCAGTACCAGCCGCGCCTCACCGATGCGGCCCTCCGGATCCTCAGCGACGTGAAGAGCCTCGAAGAGATCTCCTTGACGGAAACATGGCTGACCTATGACGGCGGCCTGAAGCACCTGACGGCACTCCCCCACCTGAAAAAGCTGTCCATCCCGAAGGTGATCGCTCTGGAGGAGGATGTCGCGAAGCTGAAAGCAGCGATGCCGACGCTCATCGTGGAATGGACACAGCCCGACGCGGCGACGATCGAGAAGACGAAAGCGACGTTCCTGCGTCAGGCCGAGAAACAGAGGAAGTAGCGGAAGTCCGGGTCAGCCCCGGGAGCACCGCTGGACTCTTGGGGGGGACAGCGACGAAGCTGCCGCGGAACCTTGTAGCACCGCGTGGCATCCTCGACCAGACTCGGCGGGCGGTATCCTGCACCCACCTCTCCACGATAGGCTGATCGACAGAAAGACGGCCGAGATGATGAAGAAATTCAACGGTTCCAGCGCAGGGTGACGGTACGATTCGAAGGGTAGGGATCCACTCCAGAATGCATTAGGGGCTCGCATGAAACGACTCGCGCTGCTCGTCCTGCTGTTCCCGCTGAGCTGCGGCGACCCAACCCCGCCGGCGGCGTACGTCCGCCCGAGTGACCGTCCTCTCGTGCGCCCCGATGCTCCCGAGATGAAGACGAAGGCGCCTGAGCGCTTCAAGGTCCGCTTCACCACGTCCCAGGGCGCCTTTACGATCTCGGTGGAGCGCGCCTGGGCGCCGCTGGGCGCGGACCGATTCTACAACCTGGTCCGCGGCCGCTTCTACGAAGAAGCCCGCTTCTTCCGGGTCGTCAGCGGCTTCATGTGCCAGTTTGGAATCCCCGCCGACCCCGCCGAGTCGGCTCTCTGGAAGGACGCGACCATCCCGGACGATCCCGTCAGGGAGACCAATACCCGAGGAAAGGTCACCTACGCAACGTCCGGTCCCGGGACCCGTACGACCCAATTGTTTATCAGCTACATCAACGGCAATAGTCGCCTAGACCGGCTGGGATTCGCTCCGTTCGGCGAAGTAACCGAGGGGATGAACGTCGTCGACAAACTCTACTCAGGCTACGGCGAAGGCGCGCCAAGCGGGAGCGGTCCCGATCAAAAGCGCATAGAGGCCCAAGGGAACCCCTACCTGCAGGCCGATTATCCGAAGCTCGACTACATCAAGAAAACCGAGATCCTGGACTGACCGTCCCCGCCCCCCCACGGTCTCCACACTCGATCCGACCCTCGGCTGGAGGGAACGAGCCATCCGGCAGTGGGACTCTCCTGGGCAAGCAATCCGGCCCAGGGGATCGTCCCGATTCTGGATCCTGGCCAGATCCGTAGGCACGGTCGTCCCACAATCCGGCCGCTCGGCACGGGGCCATCGTAGCGGCTGTCCAGTGAATCGCGGAGCTGGTCGCCAACGGGGACCATCCATGGCCAACCGGGAAAGAGTACCCGTTCACCAGAGTTCCCATCGAAAGACACGACAAGAACGACAGCGGACCAGGGATTGAGATCCTCCTGCCGCCGGTGCGCAGCGCTCCCACGACCCTGGGGACACCCAAGAATCGGGACGCCGGCGACGAGCACGACGACAAGCAGCAGCATCCCTGCAGCAAGAAGATCCGTGCTGAGACGTGGCCGGCAGGTCGCCGAAGCGAATCGATCGCTTCAACTCTGCCGACTGGTGGGACTCTGGGATTGGCGTCACAGCCGGACCTCGGGTCTTGAGCAGCATCGATCCTCCAAAGGAACACCGACCGCCCTCCCCCGCAAAATTCAACGCCACCGCGGGAATTTCCTCACCACACCGCGGAGGAAGTCAGGACGGGTTGAAAAGTTGCGTTTTTTTTGTGGTCCCGGGGCGTCCCCCGTTGGCACCCGCTTTGCTCTTTCGTGCGGGAAGAACGTGTGCTCTGACCCAGATCGTGAAGAAGAAGGAGATAGGGAGACCATGAGGAAGGTTGCGACGACCTGCTTGGCGACGTGTATGGGATTGACGATCTGGCTCGCCTCCGCGTCGCGCGCCGAGGCTCTTCCCGAATGGGCGCGGAAGTACAAGACGTCCTGCGTGACCTGCCACGAGGCGTTTCCCAGCTTGAACTCGGTAGGCGAGGCCTTTCGCTTGAATGGCTACCGATTCCCGGACGACATGTATGTCCGGGAGGAACCCGTCACCCTGGGGCAGGACGCCTACAAGAAGGTCTGGCCGGACGCAATCTGGCCTTCTGACATCCCCGCGTACGCACCCCTGGCGGTCCGGATCCGGGGCGCGGCCAATTGGACTCCCTACGGCTCACGCCCCGTCCGCGACAGCATCGACTTCTTCGACCAGATGAGCATTCTGGCGGGGGGCACGCTGGGAGAAAGCAACTCCTTCTTCCTGGAACTGGCCGTCGAAGGCAGCAACGTATCGTTCACCCCGAGGGTGAATTTCGAAGCGCTCTTCCAGGAGGACACGGAAGACGGCAAATGGGTGAACTTGAGCGTGGGGTACGTAGGGGACCACGAGATTGACTTGCCCGAATTGCAAGACGCCCAGAAAATCGGCCCGGTCAGCTATCTGAAGAGCACCTGGACGACCCCCGTTCCAGGAACCATCACGGACGCCTTCGGCACGCCCTGGTCTCCAGTCACGACCAGCGGCTTCGTTCTGGGTCCTCAGGCGGGACTCATGTTCTACGGCTATCAGAGTCACTTCAAGTATGCCCTGGGCCTAGTCAATGGCGAGCAGGGGATTCCCGACCGGAATTCGCGAAAAGACGGATTCTTCCAGTTCTCCTACAAGTTTGGCGGCCGCACCCTGGACGGGAAAGGCCCCCAGAGCCCGGATGGCAAGAACAAGGAAGAGCTCGCCAGCTCTCCGTCCGGCTCCTGGGTGGACAACAGTGTGACCATCGGATTGTTCGGCTACCTCGGTTCAGGACGGGTCGACGCCGTCAACACGGTCACCCAGGCGACGGAATCCCGGAACGACCATTACCACCGGGGCGGCATGGATGTCCGGTGGAAGATTCAGGACTTCACGGTCACGGGCGGCTTCCTCCTGGGCCAGGACAATAATCCCTACGGAGTGGCGGCCCCGGGCGCCATGCACTCGACGGAGTACATGCTCGAAGCGAAATGGTTCGTCCATCCCTGGCTCATCCCCCTGGCGCGGTTTGAGTATCTGAAGCTGAGGGTTCCCTCCGGAGTCATCGGTTCCGACATCGACGGCACGTCGCTGGGTCTGGTGGACTCGACGGGCTACGTCCTGGGGAAATCCAACACGATCGAGCGCCTGGTTCTGGAAGCCAATATCCTCTATCGCGCCAACATCAAGATCAGTCCCTTCGCGATCATCTATCTCGCGAACAACATGAGATCCCGTGCGGATCTTGCGGCGAAGGATGACACCCTCATCGGCATCGCCGTGGACTTTGCCTTCTAGGAGACCCTCTCCGAAGGACGGAGAATGGGAATGGTGGACCAGGTTTGGGAACCGAAAGGAGATGAATCCGTGAACCCCCTAACGACGCGCCTCGCAGTCCTGCTGCTGATCGGATCCGGAATATTCGCCCCCCCTGCCCCGGCGGAGGCCGGTGAGCCTGGACCGGATGCGACGGGATCCCTTTCCGGTACCTGCCAGCACTCCACCGTGAAGAAGGTGCCGACGCTGGTCTACATCGACGCCATGCCGGGGAAGGAGTTCAATGCCCCCGAGCCGCCGGCGCTCATGGATCAGAAGAACAAGGAGTTTACCCCTCGGGTGCTGCCGATCCTGGTCGGCACCACCGTGGAGTTCGTCAACAATGACGATTTCGAGCACAACGTTTTCTCTCCCGATGGGGAAGGCTACAACCTCGGGAACTGGGGCAAGAGCCAGAAGCGGTCCCACACCTTCGCCGTCCCAGGCGTCTATGTCCAGCTCTGCAAGGTCCATCCCGAAATGGTGTCGTACGTCGTGGTCCTCAAGACCCCCTACTTCGCCCTGGCGGACTCGGAGGGCAAGTTCAAGATTTCCAACGTCCCGGCCGGGACGTGGAAACTCAAGATCTGGAACGAGAAGCTGAAGCCCAAGTTGCTCGACGCCACCTACGAGATCAAGGTCGAGGAAGGCAAAGACACCCAGATCGAGATCAAGCCATGAACGTCGACCGGCGCGAGGTCCTGGAACAGGCACCCTGTCCGGACTTCCGGGGTTCCGCCGCTGGGTCCCCGACCGACCGGGACACCGGCCTGGCGGGGGGCAGCGGGCGCCTCTGGAGCTGCGGGTTGAGAGCAGGTGAAGAGCGATGAACCCGATCAGGCAGTGGCTGGATCGGCGGATGGTTCGCACGGCGGTGTTCCTGCTGGTCGCCGCGAGCGTCGGTGCCCTGGGATTTGTTCTGGCACCACGAGTGTCCGTCCCCCAGGAGAGGGCCTTTACCATCCACCTGCGCAAGTATGAGTACGATCCTCCCGTCCTCCACGTGAACCGCGGCGACACCGTTCGGCTGAAATTCGTGGCGGAGGACGTCGTCCACGGATTCTACCTGGAAGGTCACGATCTGGACGCCACCGCCGCCCCACTGCGGTCAACCGTCCAGGTCCTCCGCCCCAGC
>Ga0070731_10000886_pt1 | contig 34968 bp, 33 predicted proteins | sample Coa_R1_2_FD_66448 | JGI IMG/M metagenome (GOLD analysis project Ga0070731, IMG submission 66448) | Surface soil microbial communities from Centralia Pennsylvania, which are recovering from an underground coalmine fire - Coalmine... | ecosystem: Environmental > Terrestrial > Soil > Unclassified ... | reverse complement strand
TATCACATCCGCGAAGCCGGCTCGACCGCGGTTCAGGAACTCGCTTTCACCCTGCGCGACGGAATCGAGTATGTCGACTGGGCCATCGAGCGTGGTCTTCCGGTAGACTCTTTTGCTCCTCGTCTCAGTTTCTTCTTCAACGCACACAACGATTTCTTCGAGGAGATTGCCAAGTATCGCGCCGCGCGCAAGATTTGGGCGTACGTCATGCGCGACCGCTATGGCGCGACAGACGAGCGCAGCCTGAAGCTCCGCTTTCACGCGCAGACGGCGGGATGTTCGCTGACCTGGCAGCAACCGCAGAACAACATCGTCCGCACGGCGATTCAGGCGATGGCGGCTGTGCTGGGCGGATGCCAGTCCCTGCACACCAATTCTCTCGATGAAGCCTATGCGCTGCCCTCGGAGCATGCGGTGACTATCGCCCTGCGCACCCAGCAGGTGATCGCCTATGAGAGCGGTGTTCCGAATGTTCCCGATCCGCTGGGTGGAAGTTATTTTCTGGAAAAGCTTACCCTCGACGTGGAGAGCGCTGCGAACGAATACATCCGCGCGATCGACGGCATGGGCGGGATGATTCCCGCCATCGAGCGGGGCTATCCGCAAACCGAGATCGCCAATGCGAGCTTCGAATTCCAGAAGTCCGTGGAAAGCAATGAAAGCGTCATCGTGGGCGTAAATAAGTTCACCGAGCACGACGAAAAACCGATCGAGCTTCTGCAACTTGACCCGACCGCGGAGCGCCGTCAGATCCAGCGCCTGCGCCAGGTCAAACAGGGCCGCAGCCAATCGGAAGTCGCGAAGACCTTAGCCGCTCTGAAGCGCGCCGCCGAGGGTAAAGAGAACACGATGCCGTACATCCTGGATGCCGTCCGCGCCTACGCGACGGTCGGCGAAATGTGCAGCGCTTTCAAAGACGTCTTTGGCAGCTACACGGAAACTTCCGTCGTATAGTCCGACGTTCTACAATTTTTCGCGGATCAGATCCTCAACGTCGGCAACCTGTTCTCCCAGTTCATTCAATTTCTTGGCCAGCCCTTGAATTTCCGCCGCGGCCCGGCGGTTCACGTCGAAATCCAGCTCGCCGCGCAGCCGGTCTTTAGAGTCCTGCCGATTCTGACTCATCATGATGACCGGAGCCTGAATCGCCGCCAGCATCGACAGGAACAGGTTGAGCAGGATGAATGGGTACGGGTCCCACGCGGACTTGCCAAGCCAAACGTTGACGGAAGAATAGGCCACCAACACCGCGCCGAATGTAATGATGAAGGACCAGGACCCGCCGAACCTCGCCACGGAGTCCGCAAGATGATCTCCGAACGTCGCCTCCTCTTCGATCACTTCATTCGGATTCCGGCTGGCCCGCAGGCGCACAAGCTGCTGCGATGCGTGAAACTGCCGTCCGAGCACGGTGAGCATATCCATTCCCGCGTGTGGCTTGCGCTCCAGAAGTACGGCGATGTCGTTTCGATCGACCTCGACACACACGGTTTCCTCGAGCGCGATGGAGCCGGTCTGGTGCGGCGTCTGCTCCAGCATAGAAGCGAATCCAAAGAACTCTCCGACGGCCGGTTCGTCGATTACGACTTCCTGCTGATCCTCGTCGACCGTGGTGACACGAACGGCGCCAGAAACGAGTATGTAAGCTCGTCCGCCGGCATCGCCCATTTTGTATATGCGTTGCCGGGGCGCGAATTTCTTCACCTCGACCTGGCCGGCCAGCACGGCGGTCTCGTCATCATCCAGGAGAGCAAACAATGGAACGTTCTTTAGGACGGCAGGGTCGCAAGCCAATGTGTCACCTCGGTTACAGGGTCAGTCGAAAACTCAATCTATTCTAAAGCGAGTTAGCCGGCGATTCTTTTCGCCATGACCGACAGCGCCGACAGCGCGCCCAGCAGCAACAGGAACTGCATCAGACCGGTGACGTCCGTGTCCTTCGAAGCGTCCTTGGTGAACATTCGGAACGCGGCTCCCAGCGCGACGAGCAGGAGCATCGGCTCGGAGGTCGCCAGCCAAAGGATCACCGCGGCCGAAAGAACCGTCAGCCGGTGCGCGCTGGTAAGCGATGCGAATCCGCGCGAGCCGTCGAGTTGCCAGACCGGGATGAGATTGAACAGGTTCACTACGGCTCCGAAATGCGCGATGGCGGCCCACGCCTTCGATCCGGTGGCATAAGTCACGGCGAGAGCGGCCAAGGCCGCTCCGAGTCCGTACAGTGGTCCCGCCAGTCCCACGCGCGCGTCCTGAATCGGCGTCATTGAAAGACGCCGTAGCCGAATGAATGCGCCGAGCCCCGGAATGAACATGGGCGCGTCCGCGGGAATGCCGTAATGCCGCAGGGTCAGGACATGTCCCATCTCGTGGATGTAGATCGAGAACACCATCCCCAGGGCGAAAGCCCATCCGTAAAGCGCCCAATACACGCCGGCGAACGCGACCATCGACAGCAGCGTGCTCAGCTTGGTCAGCCCCAGCAATAGCAGTTTGCCTTTGCTCAGCGCGATCAGCAACAGCGGACCAATCCCGGCCGCGCGCTTTCCCCAGCCGGACTTTCCATTTGCTGGATGCGTAGTCAGCGCCGCGTCGAGCTCCGCAACGCGTGCCCGGATGCTTCGGTATTGCACTGTATCCGGCGGCAAGAGCGCGGCCGATCGCTCCCACAGATTGCGAGCGGCCGCGAGATCTTTGCGAAGCATTGCCTGCTGGGCTTGCGCGGCGAGCGACTCGAGTTCCTCGGCTCGCGTCAGCGAATGACAGGCCGGACAACTCAGCGCGGACGGATCAAGCTCCGTACCGCAATCGACACACGCAACCGGGACCGCCATGAATTGTCCGGATTATGCTCCGGACGTCTTATAGGGTCCCATAATTAGAATCTGAGATCTGGCTGTGAGCGCCCAAGCGCGCTGCAGTCCTATGTAGATGATGAACAGCGAGATCAACGCGCCGATCGGGTTCGATCCTGCGAACAAGCCTAGAAACGGTGCCGCGGCGACCAGTCCCATCACATACAATATCGCCGTTCCGCGCGAAATCGGTCGAGCCGGCCGGGCGTTCTGTGCCGCCGCCGGCTGCGCCGTCCCCGCCGCCTGACTGGTTTGGACCGCGGGCTTCGGCGACTTTCTCGCGTGGTAAACAAACACTGGAACGTAGCTGGTGGTAATTGCAAAATAAGTCAACAATACGGCGAGAATTTGCTGCGGTCTTCCGCCCAAACCATGGGACGCGTAGCGGATCGCTTTTCCCACCATGATCCCCACGACGATCGCGATCAATCCGATCTCGAGGCCGGTAACGATGGATACGGTCGCGTAAAGAATGCATCCCGCCAGGGCGGCGCCCGCCCCATAAAGGACCGCGCGCACCAGGGACAGCGACGGCGGCGATTGCTGGCCGGACTGGATTCGCCCGGCGCACACCGGGCAAACCACCTGCCCTTGCGCGTGAAAATATTGGTCCTCGATGGTTTGCTTGCAAACGACGCAAGCCTGCGCCGGCTGCGTCGCGCCCGCGATGGGCTGGGCACGCCGGAATTGAAGATCTTCAACCGCCGGCAGTTGCTCGGATTTCGATTTTGTTAAATCAAGAGAAATTGGAGCGTCGCTGTCCGGCATTTCCCGAGGTTATTACAGGGAAACCCGCCGGTCAATCATCGAAAGTACTTGTGTGTGGGAATCATTCAGACTGACACACCGATAAACCGGATGTCTAAGCGCCCGCGAACGCCGTAGGCTCGCCAGATTGAGCTGAAGAGGCTAAGCCAATCATAACAAAGAGTCTTAACGACTATGAAACGATCCGCCGGCCGCCTGTATCTAGGGAATTGAGAGGTCGGAGGGCCGGGTGTGGTTCCGGCCAATAGCCAGAATATGGCTGGCCACGGATTCCCTGAGCGCCGCGCAAAAACCCGATATCCAATTGAACTGCCGCTTCGATACCAGACGCTGCGGTCGAACACCGCCGGAGGCATCGGAATGAGCGTCAATTTCAGTAGCCATGGTCTGCTGATCTCCGCCGCATCCGCGCAGATTCCCGCGCGAGGTTCACGCGTGGATGTGGTCGTGGAATGGCCGGTGCGCTTGGGCGGTAAGACCCCGCTCCAATTCGTGATCTCCGGTCAGGTCGTGCGTTCTGAAACTGCGAATTTCGCGATCTTGTTCGAAGGTTATGAATTTCGAACCATGAAACGCCGGATCGCAAAATGAACAGACTTTTAGGGCTGGATTATGTAATCCGGCCAGCAGGTTTCCAACCCCGCCGGCGCCCCTGAAAAGAGATCCAGACCGTCGAATCCAAGCCGGATTGCGTTCCCGGTACCGGCTCCGGCCGGCGCGAACTTGGGGTCGAGAATCTTGGCGATTTGATCCCGCGCCCCTTCCAGGTGCGCGCGCGTCTGGCGGTCCGAGGCTTTCGCGAGGGCTGTATTTATGGATGCGTTCAAGGAGCGCAACTCGGCTCGATACATCGGCTTCTCGTCGCCGCTTGCCGTGAACATGACCGCAAGTTCAGCCGGCAGACCGGCAGGCGTATTCGCCGTGCTGTTCACCTTGATGTTCACAAGATCCAGGTAGGATCGTTGCAAATTGCGACGATACGCGTCGATCTTCACGTTCGGAGCATCGAGCTCCTTCCAAACGCCCTTTCGTACATCACCCAGGAATTCCGAGGGCGGATATGTGCTCGCGCCGTCGATGGCCTCCTGCTCCACCAGACGCGCGAAGCGGGAGCTGTTCAGAAGCGAGCTCAGCACGCTCGTCTGCGCGTTTCGAATCCGGCTCAACACGCCGATCACTTCAATCCTGCGAAGAATCTGGGGATCGATCGCCCAGGTGGGCGTCGCAAACGCGTTTTCATTCAGGAATTTCACAGCGTCCGCCTGCCGCGCCTTGGGCACCGGCAGGAAGAGCGTCCCTTCCTGCCCGACGTATTTTTCCTGCGTGTTGAAGCCGCCGACAATCGCGGCGACGTGATTCAATTCAACGGTCCACTGGCCCAGCATGCGGCCGTAGAGCTCGGCCAGGTCCGAGTAAGGCTCGCCGGCAGTGGAAGTCGTCGCCGGCATCAGCATCTTCGCGACGCGATGTAGATTCTTGATGCCAAGCGCAGTCGACTTAAGCGCGTCGGCGTCTCCCACAGCTTCGGTCAGCTCTCCCGGATCGGCCCCTCCGGCGGCGCCCGGCGTCGAGAATCGAAACCAGGGAGTCTTGTCCTGCTCGCGCGCCCAAAGGTCGAGCGTCGGCTTCTCCTGATCTGGAGTCTTCGCCGCGGGAATTGGCTGGTAACCCCACTTGGTAGCCCATATATCGTAAGGCCCAATTCCCGGAATGAGATCCTCGACAGGAATCTTATCTTCCGGCTGCGCGACGTAATTGAAGCGGGAATAATCCATGATCGACGGCGTATGCCCCATCTTCTTCAGCCACTCGGGATCGCGGATCTTTTCCTGGGGATACATCGAGCTGGCTTTCATGTTGTGCTGGAATCCAAGCGTATGCCCGACCTCGTGGGCCACTACGAATTCCAGCAGGCGGCCCATCAGATCATCCGGTAGCGGAAGTTTTTGCGCCCGCGGATCGAGCGGCCCGACCTGCAGGAAATACCAGTCGCGCTGCAGATTCATGATGTTGTGATAGAACTGAATGTCCGCATTGAGAATCTCCCCAGTCCGGGGATCGGAAATATGCGGCCCAGAAGCATTTTCGATCGTCGACGGGAGCCAGCGAATCACCGAATTGCGCACGTCCTCGGGGCTGAAATTGGGATCTTCGCTGGGCGTCGGAGCCTGTTTCGCGATGATTGCATTTTTGAAACCCGCTGCTTCGAAGGCTTTCTGCCAGCTCTCGATGCCGCGCTTGATCCAGGGAACCCACTTGGTGGGTGTGGCCGCGTCGACGTAGTAAACGATCGGCTTTACCGGCTCTGACAACGCCGAGGCAGGATCTTTCTTTTCGAGCCGCCAGCGGGTCACAAAACGGACTTGTGGAGCGCGATGTTCTTCTCGGCTGTAATCGGTCTGACGGACATAGATGAATCCGACGCGTTCGTCGAACACACGCGGCATCATCGGCTTTTCTGGAAGCTTCACCATGCTGTGGTGAAGCACGATGGTCGCGCTGCCGGGCCGCATCGCTCCGCCGAAAATCGAGAGCTGTGCTGCAGCGGCTCCAGGCGCAGGCTGGGTGCGCGTGTACGTGACCTCGGTGACCGTTTCGATGTTTTCGGGATAAGGAGAAATCCGCTCGATGGAGGAACGCGACGCGTCCATGGTCGTGGCGCCCAGGCGCTGGCGGGCGCCGATCTCCGGAATATCGGTTGTGAACAGGCGGGTTACGTCGACAACCGGATCGCCCGTTTTGGAGAACGCCGCTACGGGAAAGGTCATGAGAATCGTGTCGTTGTTGGCGGCCTTCACGGCCATCGAAATGGGCGTCTTCGGGTCGGCCACGACGTCGAACTTCGAGTCGCGCAGGTTGACCTTGTTGCCTTTAAGCTCCCACCACACGACGCGATCCGCCAGTTGCTGTCCGCCGTAGCCGACCCCGAAAGTCGTCTTGGCGATCTGTGTATTCCACAGAAAATCCTTGTTCAATTCGGCCTTGGGAATTTCGTAATAATACCGTTCCCGGATTTGATGGACTGTGAAAATCCCGGCCTTGGTTTTCGCGTCCTTTGTGATCACTTTCTCGTAGGGTTGCGGTTCCTGCGAAGCGGGGTTAAGCCCGCCGCGGCCGCCGCCAGCCGTGGCTGCCGCCGGCGTTTGAGCCGGAGGTTCCGGCGTGGGCGCGGGATCTTGCGCCGGCAACAGGGCCGTCATCGAAAGACTAACGAGAGCGGCGAGAGTAGACCTGTGCATGAAATTCGCTCCTTTCGAGAGTGGAAACATGTTATCAGGGACGCGCCAGGAACGTTTTTAGGGCGAAACTAGCGCCGGTTTGCCCAAGCCAGACCATCGGCTCCCCGCCCAGCCTCAATGTGACCGTCGACTTTCCAATCCGTGGTCCGGATGCAGGAGACCTTGGCGGCGGCGTCACTGGAAACATAGGCGGTCATTCCGTCGGGCCGCAGCACGACGGCTTGCGGGGACTCGGGCACGCCGATCGTGTGTGCAACACGCCGGGATTGGAGATCTACGACCGCCACCTGGTTCAGCGCAGGTAGAGTGACTACCAGCCACTCTCCATCCGGCGTTGGCGCGCTGCCGTAGCCCAACCCAGGCAAGTCAATCCAGCCCCTGACATCATCGGTCGCCGTATCGATCACCGCCAACCGGGGTTTCGTCTGATCGCAGGTAAATACGAGCTTGTCGTCGACAGAGATGGAAATCCGCTGCGTTCGCGCCGAAATGGGAATCACCTTCAGCGTTTTCCCGGCGCCCAGGTCCAGGACCGAAACGGTTCCCGGGCCGACGTTCGCCGTGTAGGCTTTCCGTCCGTCCTGAGTCAATACAAACATGTGCGATTCCGGCTGGCTGGTCGGAACCGACCCAATCACCTTCAACGTCTTGGGGTCGACGATTGCGATCGCGTCGTCGAGCTCCGCGGAAACGTACAGCATCCCGTCCTTAGGGCCCATCTGAACGCAGTGCGGACGTACGCCATGTCCGAAATCGACGCTGCCAGTCACGTTTCCGGCCGCAATGTCGACGACGACGACGTTGCTTCCGTCGGTGCCCGGTTTTCCGACGCCCGAATCTCCATAGATCGGAACGTAGGCTGTTTTCCCATCGGGAGATGCGATTACTTCATGGCCGGTCACGCCATTTACTGGAACGGCGGCGACTTCCTTCCCGATTTCCGGATCGATGATGCTCAAAGTGCGGTCTGCCTTGTTCACGACTAAGAGAGCCGACCCTGCACTCATAACCGTATTATTTTCCCGCCGCCGCGGCCTTCTCCGCGGCCCGTTCGCCCCGGAGAACGCCCACTAGTCCGTAGTTGCCTTCGTGGCAGGCGTATTCATAAATCGGGCCCGACGAAGCCGACATCGTCAGTTCGCCTTTCCAGGGCCGCGTGAATGCCGTCGGATCGTCCACGTCGAATTGATAAACCAGGGTCTCATCGTCGAGCCTGCGGAACCGCTCGACCACGTGAAGATTTCGATCGGAGCCATAAAAGCTCGTCTTGTCCGTGAAGTTCGTGGTGTCGACGACCAGCGTGTCGCCCTCCCAGTGCCCCACGGAATCGCCGAACCACAAGCGCACCGTCTGGGGCAGATGCGGACGGCCATCGAGCGGAATGATCCGCGTGTCGTGAATCATTTCGACGTAGATCGCCACCTGATCTTTCGTCTGAACGATCCGGTAATTGCTGTTGTAGTTGTAGGGAGTCATCGGCGGCGCATCGGTGGGAAACATCAGGCACTGATCCTGCAAGCTCAGGTCCTCCGGGCCGCCCGGGTGGCGGACTTTCTCGAAACGCCGTTTGCGTTCCGCCATCGCCTCCGGAGTCAGCGCCGGGACCTTTCCGTCCGGCGGATCGATCACCACTGATGTTCGTAGAGTCTTAACCGGCTTGGTTCCGATCTCCCAAAACACGTCATTGTAAGTGCCGACCGAGTTCGGATCCGCGGTAACCCGGACGTCCTGTTTGCTTTTCGCAACCATCCGTTTTTCCCAGTCCAGCGCTTCCTGCGGCGTGAAGAATTCCTTTCCCTTAAGGTCATTGGGACGTTCCATGGGAGTTCCGCTGGCGCTATTCCAGATTCCTTGCAGATCGGGTTGGCCGTCCGGCGTGCGCGGCGGAGTCCAGGTCCCCTGGGCGAAAGTCCCAGTGACTCCGAGGATCAGTCCGATAACTAAAACGCGGTAGTTCATTTAGCAGGCCTTCTCCGATATTGGCCATACAGCAGTTCTTCCACGAACTCCGCGCAGCGGAATTCCATCAATCTCGCGTATTTCTCAACATGACGATACAGCGGCATGCTGATCTTCCACGGCCGCGAAAAAACTTTCGGATCCTCGATGGTCGCTTCGTACTGGATGACTTCGTGACTCAGGGGAGTGTATCGTTCCACCACGTGTAACGCGTCACTGTGAAAATCGCCGGCCCGGTCGAACCAAGTCTGATCGTTGAGGTTGGTCACGTCGACCACCAGCGTATCGCCTTCCCAATGCCCCACCGACTGCCCCATCCAGTAATCGACTTCGGCCGGAGGAGCTTTCTCCATGTAAATCGTTCTCGCGCTGGCCGCGAACTCATAGCTCACCAGAATCACCTTCTGACTTTGGAGAATCTGAAAAGGAAACGGCTGATAGGTGGCGCGCGGCACGCCGGGCATGTAGCATTTGATTTCAGGATCGTCCGTAAAACGCTTTTCGTAATTTTCTTTTTTCTTTGCCAGCGCGGAGGGCAGATACGGGATTTCGCCGCCTTCCACCACGCCGATCCCGCCCGGCTCGGCGTCGTGCGTTCCGAGGGAAACGATCCGCCCCGGTTGCGCGGTGTGGGGTTGCAGGTCCCAGTTCGCCGTGTTGAGCGCCTGCCAGATTCCGTTAAGGTCGGGTTTGCCGTCTTTCGTTCGCGGGCCCGCGTACCCCGACGGCTGCGCGCCGGCCGGCGTTGAAAGTAAGAGAAGCGCGGCTAATCCCGAAACCATGAGGACCGTGTCCCGGATTCGTTTCATTCGATTGACTCTACGTTCTCAGAATGAGAACAGGCCGCAGTCACCGGGGACTGGAACGGCGATCCACCGATTTTAGCAAATGACTTTAGCAAATTCGGCCTCGGAGCTAGTATGCTAACGGTGATCTTTAGGAGGTTCCCACGATGCTGAACCGCCGCGAATTTATCGCCACCGGCGCCGGCGCCGCATTGACCGCCCAGGCCGCGACTGGCGACAAAATGCGTTTCGCGATGAGCGGGCACGAATTCCGCCACTCCCCGCCGCATCCCGAAACTGGAATTAAGATGACCGCCCGCTACGGGTATGACGGACTCGAGCCATTTCAGGAAGATATTGCCAAGTACCTGGACCAGCCGCCGGAGGCGCTCAAAAAAGTCCTGGAAGCGTCGGGTCTCGCGCTGGCGACTGTCGGAAGTGGCGGCCAGTATCTGGACCCCGCGAAAATTCACGAGACTATCGAGAGCAACGCCGCCCGGGCCCGCTACATCTCCCATTTCGGCTGCCAGCATCTGAAGATCAACCTTAGCCATCGCGCCGGTAACGGAGCCGAAAATCTCAGCGACGCCGATGCGAAGGCGCTGGCCCATAACTTGAATGAAGTCGGAAAACGAACGATCGACGCCGGGATCAAACTGGCCTTCCATCCGCATTGCTGGACGCTGGTGGAGCGCGAGCCGGAATTGAGAAAAGTCATGGATCTTACCGATCCCAGGTATGTCTATCTGGTCCTCGACACCGGCCACGCCAGCTTAGGCGGGATCGACCCCGTGAAGGCTCTCAAGGATTACTATTCGCGCCTGGCCGCGGTTCACCTGAAGGATTGCGAAGCCAAGTACAGCGCAGGCAACGGCTGGAAAGGTCCCGCGCCGAGCGAAGAAGAGCACAATCGAGTGAACCTGTATAAACGTCTCGGATCTGGTGGCGTCGATTTTCCCGCATTTTTCCGAGTGCTTCGCGAGCGGAATTACGCCGGCTGGGTGACGCTCGATTTCGACGCCCCGCGCCCGGGGGAGGGAACCGTCGAACAGGACATGGATTCCCACAAGAAGTATCTGGTGGAAACCCTTAAAGTGACTCTGCGGAGCTAAGGCCTCGGCCGCCGATAAACGCGGATTCAGGCAGATTCAAGAAGTTAGTTTGATGCCAATCAATAAGGCATCGGCCGCTTGGTGAACTTGCGCCCGATCTCTGCGCTCTTCTCGCCGGAACCGATCATGTACCCGGCTTTGATGTCGTCGATCGTGTGGTTCGGTGTGATCCCGATCCAGGCAAGCTTGTGCAGCTTGGCGGCGGCGAAAATTCTCTCTTCGGCTTGCAGCAGTCTCGGATCGCCGGGTTTCACCCCGAGCGATAACGCCATATCGCCCGGCCCGCCTTCGCCGAATCCGATTCCCGGCACTTTCAATGTCTCTTCGACGTTTGCCAGCGCAACCTTGTCCTCGATCTTGACGCCGATCAGCAGTTCACCATTCGGATTGAGCGGCCACGGATCGGCTTTCTGCATGTACTCCGCCTGAGACACGCCCCAGATCTTGGCGGCCATGGCTGCTCCGTGGGCGCCGCGGACGCCTTCCTTGAGTCCCGCTTGCCCCACGCCTTGCTCCCGGTTGGGATACCGTACGGCTTCGATCAACGCCCGCACCGCGCCCGCGTTGTCTGCATGCACCAGGAGAATGCCGTGAACGCCTGTGGCGAGCACCTGCTCGAACATCCACGCATTCGCCCGCACCGTGACCTCATCGGTACCTCTGACGGCGACGTTTACGATGACGGGCGGGGTCCGATGCCCGGTACGAGTCGGTCCGCCGGCGGCCAGTCCTTGCATATAGGCGGCCAGGCCTGCGATGTCGTAGGGAGCGGCTTCCATGTCGTAGCTGATGTAGTCGGCGAACGTCTGGGCGTCGGCTTTGCCCTGTTCGAAGGTGCCGACCGTACCATTGTGCGACCCGGTGTAGTAGATCGGCTGGCCCTGCTCCAGCAGTTCAATCGCCCGATTGATCCGCTTCGGCTTCGGCGTTTGGGCAACCGTCGCGGTTACCCCAAAGATCAGGCACAAACCTGCAATTGCGGTGAAGTATCTCATTCCAGCGCTCCTTTATCTTTCAAACCGAATCTTTCAACCGAATCTTTCAACCGGCAATTTTTGCTGTTGGTCAGTATACACCCATCGTTGGCGTATTCCCGTTTTTGGAGCTCGAAATAGTTTCGTTGGGCTAAAGTGCCTGCTACTGCCGGGCGAATTACTTATAAGGGCCTTCGCCCCACAAGATTTAAGATGACCTCGCCACAGATTCTCACTGGGATCCGCCCGCCGCGCAGCATCGAGTCCGTTCTCGAGAAGCGCTGGGCGCGGCTGTTGATTCCGTCACTGTCGGATCTATTTTTTCTGGCGATCCTTATATGGCTGTTCATGAGTTCCGGCTCCGCCGGGTGGCAGGGCCTGCTGGTGGATGGCGACGTCGGCTGGCACATCCGGACGGGCGAGTACATCCTGGATCATCACGCCGTTCCAAGGCACGATTTGTATTCTTTTTCGAAGCCCGACGCCCCCTGGTACGCCTGGGAGTGGCTGACGGACGTCATCGATGGTTCCTTGCACCGGCTCGCCGGACTAAAGGGTATTGTTCTCTTGGCGGGCGTAGTCATCGCCACGTTCGCGACTACCCTAATGCGCAGGATGGTCTGGCGGGACGTTCATTTATTTGTCGCCATGGTGGTCGCGCTGGTGGGCGTCGGCTCGGCTTCGATTCACTTTCTGGCGCGTCCGCACATATTCACCCTGCTGCTGTTGTCGATTTCGGTATGGATGATCGACGCAGACCGGAAAAATCCAGGCGGCAAGATCTGGTGGCTGGTCCCGTTGACGGTGTTGTGGACGAACCTGCATGGCGGCTTCCTGGCTCTAGTCGCGGTACTGGGCCTGGCAACGGTTGGAACGATTGTGGAAGCCTGGACCGGGCACGCGCGCTGGTACATGGCGCTACGCTACGCCGTCCTGACAGCCGCCTGCGCCATGGCTTCGCTGGTTAATCCTTACGGGTACCATCTGCATCAGCATGTCGGCGAATACCTGCGCTCGGATTGGATTCGCAGCGTAATCCAGGAGTTTCAATCGCCCAGCTTCCGGAACGAGAACATGCTGCAGTTCGAGGGGCTGCTGCTGGTAGGCGTCATCGTCGCCGGAATGCAGTTTCGCCGCTGGCGCGTTGTGGAAGGGCTCTGGATTCTCTATTTCGCCCACATGGCGCTCAGCAGCGTCCGGCATGTCCCGCTGTTTGTGACCGTGTGCGCCCCAATTATTGCCTTCGAGGTCGCCGAATGGTGGCGAAACTGGACCTCCGGGGCGCCCAAGAAATCTATGGTCGGGATCGTCAACCAGATGGCGGCGGACTCGATCGGGCAGTTCCGACGGACCAGCGCCTGGCCGATCCTGGTGGTCACGGCTCTGATCCTGCTCCGTCAGCCGATTCCGTGGCCGACGGACTTCGCTCCCGAGGTATTTCCGGTCAAAATGGTGCACGCCCATGAAGCCGAAATCCTGAACGGACGGGTCATGACCACCGATCAGTGGGCAGATTACTTAATCTACACAAATCCCGGACAAAAGGTCTTCGTCGACGGGCGCAGCGACTTCTACGGACCTGAAGTCGGGAACCAGTACATCCACCTTATGAACGGGCAGTGGGATTGGGATCAACTGCTGACCAAATACCACTTCACTGTCGCGCTTTTGCCAATAGAAAGCTCGCTTTCACAGCTTCTGAAGCTGCGAACAGATTGGCAGATTCTGGAAGACGACGGTAAGCGGATTCTCCTAGTAAAGCGCCTTACGCCGGTACTGGCTAAGCCGATTTCCCAACCGTAACCAACGTTCTAAGAACCACCACAGGCCCGGAACCGAAGGGCTAATGAAAACTACCGACGCGGCCGAAATACATTTGGGAGCACACGGATGAGTTCGCCGATTCCAACCCCGCCTATTCCAAACCACAGCGCGGGACATCGCAGCCGGTCCGCCATGCGGATGTCTCCACTTCCTATGGAGTGGATGGATCCGATGAGCTGGCGGCTGCCCTCCGGGAAGGCGTTGGCGGAATTTGCTCTGCAGGCGGGATTTCTGGCGCCGTTGATGTTGAGCGCGCCGATGAAGAAGAAGCGCACGCGGGTGGGTCCGGACGTGCCGCCGCTGCACGAGGTTGGCGGCAAGAAACTGGGGGAGGCGCCGGAGCGATCCGATTCCTTTCGCGAAACCAGATGACAGCGCAAGTGTGGATAGCGATTGTGGTGGGCCTGGCGGCGACGATCGATGATCTGGCGCGGCGCCGGATCGCCAACTGGATTTCGGCGGCCGCGCTGGCGGGCGGATTTGGCTGGCAGATCGGGGAAAAGGGTTTGTGGCCGGGGATGGGGCAATCGCTGTTGGGCGCGGTGGCCGGGTTTTGCGTCTTTCTGATTTTTTATCTGCTGGGCGGAATGGGCGGCGGGGACGTGAAGTTGATGGCGGGCTTCGGCGCCCTGCTGGGCCTGCAGCAATTGTTGATCGCCGCATTGTGGACCGCGGGAGTTGGCGGCGTGATCGCGTTAGGGGTGGTGGCGTTCGACTCGGTGCGCCGGATGTTCCGGAACCGGACGACGGACGGCACTGATAAGAGTGGCGAGCGGAAGGAATCGATTCCTTATGCGCCAGCCATCGTGCTGGGCGTGTGGTTAGCGCTGGTGCCGCGGGGTTGAGCACGCTAGGGGCTGAGTAAGTGTGGACTAAGGGGTTCAGGAAGAGCCTTAGCCGGGGCTGAGGCAGCACGGCCGTAGGGCTGAGCTTCGGGGCTAGCAGGAAGAGGAGAAGAATATGGATCGCAGGTTTCTAACGGTTTTGGGTGTCAGCTTGGTTTTCGCGCTGGTGGTCTCGAGCGTGTTTTACCAGATGACCTCGCACGCCAACAACAGTCCCAAGACCGACCCGACGAATCAGAAGGACCTAGTCGTTGCCACCCGTCCGCTGGGCGTAGGCGTGCTGGTGAAGCCGCCCGACGTCAAGATCGTAAAGGTCTCCTCGGACTCGTTCCCGAAGGGCGCGTTCTCCAAGGTCGAAGATGTTCTGGACCGGCCGGTGATCTCGAACGTGCTGCTGGATGAACCGGTGCTCGAAGGACGCCTGGCGGTGAAGGGAAGCGGCCTGGGCCTAGCTCCGACCATTCCGGTTGGGATGCGCGCGGTTTCGGTTCGCGTCAACGACGTTGCCGGCGTGGCCGGGTTCGTTCTTCCCGGAATGCACGTGGACGTGCTCGTCACCGGACGGCCACCGACCGGCGAATCGGACATGACCACCACTTGCCTGCAGAACATTCTGGTGCTGTCCGCGGGTCAGAATATCCAGCCGGACGCACGCGGAGCCGCGATGTCCGCGCCGACCGTGACGCTGCTGGCAACGCCTGACCAGGCTGAAATATTGACTCTGGCCGGAACCGACGGACGCATTCAATTGGTCCTGCGGAATTCGAGCGACAGCAACATCGAAAAGACCTCCGGACGCCTGGTGGCCGAATTGTATAACCAGCGCCCACCGGCTCCGAAACCGGTCGCCGCCGCGCCCCGGCCCAGGCCCCAGCCCGTGGCTCAGGTGGCGCCTCCGCCTCCGCCCCCGGCCGCTCCGGCTCCGCCCCCGCCCGACACGGTGGTGGTCATTCGCGGCAGCCAGAGAAGTGTCGAAACCATTCCGAATAGCCCGAGAAATTAGTGGAAAAAATAGGTCGAAGAACTAGCAAGAAAAGGATTATGTCCATGACCCGATCGAGTTGCTTTCAACTGAGTGCCGCCGCCGTGCTGGCGGCCGGCCTTGGCTTTGCGCAGGGCGCCGAAGATCTGCGCCTGACGGTAGGCAAGAGCGTGGTGATCGACTACCCCTCCGATGTGCGTCAGATCTCGACGAGCAATCCGGAAGTAGTGGACGCCAGTCCGGTGACTACCCGCGAGATTCTGCTGCACGGCAAGGGGCTCGGCTCGGCCACCATGGTGGTGTGGAGCAAGTCCGGCCAGCGGACTTTCTATAACGTCAATGTCGAGCTCAATCTCGATCCGCTGCGGCGCCTGCTGAAGGATTCGTTCCCGGGCGAGGACATCCAGCCTCACAGCTCGCGCGACTCGGTCTCTTTAAACGGCCGCGTGTCGAGCAAAGACGTCCAGGATCATGCCCTGGCGCTGGCGGCGAGCTTTTCAAAGACCGTCGTCAACAACATGCAGCTCAATGGCGGCCTGGCGGAAAAGCAGATCCTGCTGCGCGTGAAGTTCGCCGAACTGGATCGCAGCCGGGAAGCGGACTTCGGCGTCAATCTCCTGGGCCTGCCGGGGCAGACCCAAATCGCCACCAGCACCGGCCAGTTCAGCGGTCCGTCGCTTGCTGCCATCTCGGGCGCCAGTTCCACGGGCGGCGCGGGCGGAAGCGGCACCACGACGGCCGGCAGCACGGCGCTGAGCATCACGCAGGCGCTCAGCATCTTCGCCTTTAATCCCAAGCTGAATCTGGGCGCGTTTGTGAAGGCACTCGAGAACGAGCAGATCCTCGAAATTCTGACGGAACCGAACATCGTGACCACCAACGGCAAGGAAGCCAATTTCCTGGTCGGCGGCGAGTTTCCGATTCCGGTGTTGCAGGGCGGGTCGAACTCGGGCGCGGTCACCATCCAGTTCCGCGAGTTCGGAATTCGTCTGAAATTCCTGCCGCTGATCACCGACCACAGCACCATCAAGATGCATCTGAACCAGGAGGTGTCCACCCTGGACACCGCGGACGGCGTCAACCTCAACGGCTTCCTGATCCCCGCTCTTTCGACGCGGCGCGCGGAAACCGACGTGGAACTCTCCGAAGGCCAGAGCTTTGTTATTGCCGGCCTGGTCGACAACCGGGAGCAGGAGATTTTCAACAAGACGCCCATCCTGGGCAGCCTGCCGATCTTCGGCGCGCTCTTCAAGAGCAAGACGGAAAAGAAGCAGCGGACCGACCTGCTGGTGATCGTGACGCCGGAAATCACCAATCCGCTGGGGAAGACCGACGCGACGCCCAACCTCTACATGCCCCGCGACTTCCTGGTGCGGATGGATTCGAAGGATCTGCCGCAGCCCACCAATGCAAAGGGCAGCAAGAAATAGAGACGCGCCGGGCCTTGGCCCGGCCTTGAGGAGAAGAGCGCTTCCAGATGAGTGCACGGGTCCAGAACGAGAACGAAATCGCGGCGCTGCTGATTGCGCCCGATCGTGACCTGGCGCAGCAGTTCCTGGCGACGCTCCCGCACACCCGGGCGTTCCAAATCCTGGCGGACCTGAAGAGCTATCCGCCGCAGCAAACGCTCGAAATTCGCGCCCGGCAACTGAAACCCCAGGTGGTCCTTCTCGACCTGGCGACGGACTTGAACGCCGCGACCGAACTGGTCCGGTTCATCGGAACGCTGACGCCGCCGGTGCATGTCGTCGGACTGCACACCCAGAACGATCCAGCGGCGATTCTGCAATCCTTGCGCGCCGGGGCGATCGAGTTCCTGTACGCGCCCTTCGATCTGAATACGCAGCGGGAAGGAATCGCGCGCCTGCGCCGCCTGTGCTCTCCGGAGGTCCCGTCGGAGCCGGAGGCCGGGCACGTGGTTGCATTCGCCAGTTCCAAACCCGGTTCGGGAGCGTCCACCATCGCCACGCAGACCGCATTTTCGCTGCAGCGCCTGACGGGCAAGCGCATCCTGCTGGCCGATTTCGATTTGACCGGGGGCACCATCGGCTTTTATTTGAAGCTGAGCCACAACTACTCCCTGGTCGATGCGCTCCAGCACGCCGAACACATGGACATCGCGCTGTGGAATTCGCTCACCGTCAACTACGGAGGCGTAGATATTCTGCCGGCGCCCGCGGCGCCCTACGCCGACAAGCTGGACTCGGCGCGTCTCCGCGTGTTGATCGATCATGCCCACCGCCTGTACGACTGGGTGATTCTGGATCTGCCGGCGGTCTTCAATCGCACCAGCCTGATGGCCATTTCCGAGTGTGAGCGGGCGTTCCTGGTATCTACTTCGGAACTGCCCAGTCTGCACTTAACGCGCAAGGCGCTCACGCTGGTGGAGCAACTCGGATTTCCCCGGGAGCGGTTCCAGGTTCTGGTGAATCGCGTGGACAAACGCGACGACATCGGGACCGCGGATATGGAGAAGCTGTTCGGCTGTCCGATACACGCCCGCCTCCCCAACGATTATTTTTCGCTGCACCGCGTGGTGACGCTGGGCCAGCCGCTGGGCGGCGATGGCGATCTCGGCAAGTCGATCGAGAACGTGGCGACGCGGTTATGCGGTGCGCTCAATGGCGGCGGGAAACCGGCGCCGGTGGCCCGCCAGATGAAGCCTGCCTATTCGCAGGCGTAAGGACGATTTCTTATGTTTTCGACTCTCGATACTGGTAGCAACAAGAATACGCAGCAGGTTTCCTGGGAACAGAGGCTGCTCAAGAACTCGACCAAGCAGAAAGCCAGCTTAAAGCCGGAGTATCAGGAGCTGAAGTTCACCCTGCACCGCAAGCTGGTGGACAAGATCAATCTGGAGGCGCTGGCCACCATCGATAACCAGCGGGTGCGCAGCGAAGTCCGGCAGGCGGTCATCACCCTGATCGACGCCGAGCCGACGCTGCTGAGCTCGCTCGAGAAACAGCAGATCAGCGACGAGGTTCTGGATGAAGTCTTCGGCCTGGGGCCGCTCGAACCGTTGTTACAGGACCCGACCATCTCGGACATCCTGGTCAACACCTCCCGCCAGGTCTATGTCGAACGCCGCGGCTTGCTGGAACTGACCAGCGTTACCTTCCGCGACGACCAGCACCTGCTGCGCATCATCGACAAAATCGTGAGCCAGGTGGGCCGCCGCATCGACGAATCGACGCCCATGGTCGACGCGCGCTTGACCGACGGATCGCGCGTGAACGCCATCATCCCGCCGCTGGCCGTGGATGGACCGATTCTCTCGATCCGCCGTTTTTCACAGGACAAGCTGATGCCGGCGGACCTGGTCGAGCGCAAAGCGCTGACGCCGGGAATGATGGAGCTGCTCGAGGCCTGCGTCAAAGCGAAGATGAACATCATCATCGCGGGTGGAACCGGCGCCGGAAAGACCACGCTGCTAAACGCGATGTCGGCGTTCATCAACGGCAAGGAACGTATAGTCACCATCGAAGACGCGGCCGAACTGCAGTTGAAGCAGCCTCACGTGGTGCGTCTTGAAACCCGCCCGCCCAATATCGAAGGTCATGGAGCGGTCCGCCAGCGCGAATTGCTGGTGAACAGCCTGCGTATGCGCCCCGACCGCATCGTGGTTGGCGAAGTCCGCGGCGAGGAAGCGCTGGACATGCTGCAGGCCATGAACACGGGTCATGATGGATCGCTGACCACGGTGCACGCCAACACGCCCCGCGACGCAGTTTCGCGCCTTGAAGTGATGGTGTCGCTGGCCAATTCCAATATGCAGCTCACCTCCATCCGCCAGCAGATTTCGAGCGCGGTCAACCTGCTGGTGCAGGCTTCCCGTCTGAGCGACGGGTCGCGCCGGGTGATTTCGCTGACCGAAATCACCGGCATGGAAGGCGACATCGTCACGCTTCAGGATCTCTACGTATTTGAAAAACGAGGTCTCGATCCGGATGGAAAAGTGGTCGGACGTTTTGCCGCCACCGGTATCCGTCCCAAGTTTTACGAAAAGCTTCTGGCCGCCGGCATCCGCCTGCGTCCGGACATGTTCGACGAGATCGTGGAGGTCTGACGCATGGGCTTTCTGTTTCTCCTGATCTTGATTTGGGGCGTCTCGATGGGCGCCTGGTTCGTCGTGTCCAAGTACGTCAAGTCCTCCGACGTCGATCGCATCAAGGCGCGTCTGTCGGGAACCACCAAGGCGAAGACGAAAAAGAAGGCAGACGACCCAAGCCAGGCATCCGTAATTCAGCAGGACGATGCTCCCAAGAACAAATTCGCGAACATGCTGGTCCAGCGCTACGGGTTCGGCCCCAAGCTGGCGGCGTTCCTCGAACAAGCCGGAGTGCAATGGCAGCCGGCCCGCTTCGTGCATCTGTCGCTGGTGGCTTTCCTGGTAGCTTTCGGATTGGGCTGGATGTTTCTGCCCTTCGGCAAGCCCCTGGCCCTGGCGTTTGGCATCGCGGCCGGCTTCGGGCCGTTCATCATGGTGTGGTTCAAGCGCCGCTCGCGTTTGCGGCGTTTCGAGGAAATCTTTCCCGACGCGCTGGAATTTGTCTCGCGATCGATGCGTGCCGGACACGCCTTTTCGGTTTCGCTCGAAATGATTCACCGGGAGTTTCAGGAACCGGTCGCGGGCGAGTTCCGCCGGACCTTTGAGGAGCACAACCTGGGCCTGCCGATCGACCTGGCGCTACAGAAGCTGGCGGTCCGGGTTCCGTCGCTCGACGTGCATTTCTTTGTATCGGCCGTCCTCCTGCAGAAGCGGACCGGCGGCAACCTGGCGGAAATTCTGGACAAACTCGCCTACATTATCCGCGAGCGTTTCAAACTGCGCGGCCGCATCCGTGCGGTCAGCGCGCACGGCCGGATGACGGCGACTGCGCTTAGTTGCATCCCCATCGCGGTGGCGGTGCTGATGTTCTACACCAATCCGGATTACGTCAAGTTCTTCTTTACCGACGACGTCGGCAACATGATGATGGGCGGGGCGGTGGTGCTGCAGCTCATCGGCTACGGCGTGATGAAGAAAATCGTGAATATCGAGGTCTAACGCCATGCCATTCTTCATGACTCTGGTTGTCTTCGTCGGGCTGGCCGTGGCGGTCGCTCTGGTCGGCATGAAGCTGTACGTGCGGCCGCGCGAAGCCATGGAACGCGTGGTGGGCGGCATCGATCCGGCCGACCAGGTGGCTTCGCATCCCAGCCTTGCCTTCCACGACCTGATCAAGAAACTTGGCAATATCGTTCCGCAATCGCCCAAGGACGTGACGGTGATGCAGCGGCGCTTGATCCGCGCCGGCATCCGGAACGAAAGCGCTCTCAAGATCCTCTACGGCGCCAAGGCTGCGTTGGGCGTATTGCTCCCCCTGCTGACGGCGGCGGTAGTGTCCGGGTCTTCTTCGGATTCGGGTAATAAATTTGCGGCGATTCTGGCTGCGGCAGCCGTCGGTTTCTTCGGGCCGAACGAGTATGTCCGCCGTCTGGCCGGCAAACGGCAGAAGGAGATCGCCCGGGGACTGGCGAACGCGCTTGACCTGATGGTGGTTTGCGTCGAGAGCGGATTGGGTCTGGATCAGGCGATTCTCCAGGTGGCCAAGGAACTGGAGCATGCTCACCCCGAGATCAGCCAGGAATTCGGGCTGGTGAATCTGGAGCTGAAGGCCGGAAAGCGCCGGGTCGAAGCCCTGCGCAACCTGGCGGAGCGGACCGGGGTCGACGATCTGAAAAAATTGGTTGCGGTCCTGATTCAGGCGGACCGCTTCGGAACGGGCGTCGCCCAGAGTTTACGTGCGCATGCCGATTTCATGCGGATTCAGGCGCGGCAGGTGGCCGAGGAAAAGGCCGCAAAACTGGGCGTCAAGCTGATTTTCCCGATTTTCTTCTGTATTCTGCCGTCCCTGTTTGTCATCACGGTCGGCCCGGTAATCATGAAGATCATCCGGGAACTGGTACCCATGATGAACAGCATCTAGTACTGCCTAAAGATTGGGGTCAAAGGAGCCGAATTCACTCTTGTCGGGAAAGGAGGGCAAACGATGGACACTTCCACTGTTCGACTCGTTTGTGCCGTGGTAGCAGTCCTCTTTCTGGGGATCATCGTGCTGCGCCGCAAGAAGAACGTCGAGTAAGCATTTAGGCGCTGGCGGGAATTACGGGAACCGAAGGAACGGCGCGGTGAGTTAAGTAACGGAGCAGTTTTGGATTTTGTAGGAGAGCCGGATGCACTGGAGCAACGGCCGGAGGATGGAGTTTTTAAAAGTTATGTTTCGCAAGCCTTTTTTAGCGCAGTGGTTGACGTTGCTGATGGCCGGAGCCGTGGTGGGCACTGGGGCGTCCGCGCCGGGCACATTCGGAACGGTGGTTGCGATTGGCGGCGAGGCCGCCGACGTCGCTCTCGATGAAGGGCGCGGTGTTCTGTACATCGCCAACTTCACGGCCAACCGCATCGAAGTGATGTCGCTCGCCACCAATACCGTACAGACCTCCATCAATGTGGCTCCGCAACCGGGTTCTATCTCGCTTTCCCCTGACGGGCACTGGCTGCTGGTCGCGCACTTCGGGAACAATACGGCCCCCGCGTCGCCAGCGAACGCCCTGACGCTGATCGACCTCACGGCGAATAATGCGAAGCAGACCATCGCGCTGGGGAACCCGCCGCTGGGGGTCGCCTTCGGACTCGACGATCGCGCCCTGGTGGTAACCACCCAGAACTACATTCTGTTTGATCCAGCGTTGGGCACTACAACGCAGCTCGACACCATCGCCAACGTGGCCGCGCAGACGCTGCCGGTTCCGCCGGCGACCTTCCCGGGCAACATCACCAATTCTTCCGTCGCAGCCTCCGCCGACGCCTTACATGTGTATGGCATGGGCAGCTCCAGTGGAACCTTCACGTTCCGCTACGACGTTGCGACTCACACCGTATCGCCGGGTGGAGTGGTGCTTGCCTCGGGAACCCTCGGGCCACGCGTGGTCAGCATGAATCAGAACGGAACTTCCGTGATGGTCGGCTGGCTGATGGTCGATTCAAAAGGGACTTTTATTAACGATGTTCCGCTGCGCTCGAACCAGTTTAGCGTCGGCACCAACGTATACGACAACGCCCGCGGGCTGATTTACGCGCACATTCCGGCCGCGACGGGCGAGGCTCCCACGCTTCAAATCCTAACCGCGGACAACCTGCAACTGCTCTCGCGGCTGAACCTGCCCGAAAACACTACCGGAAAGAGCGTCATTACCAGCGATTCGAACACCGTCTATTCGGTTTCCGATTCCGGCGTCCTGGTGCTTCCGGTCGGCAGCCTCAATGCATCGCCCCGTTTGGCGGCTTCCGTCGAGGATCTCGATTTTCAGGGGACATTCTGCAGCCGCAACGTGCAGACCCAGACATTGACCATTACGGATCCAGGCGGCGGGAACACGCCTTTCAGCATCACCCCTTCGATTGCGGGTGTCACTGTTTCGCCGTCAAGCGGCATCACTCCGGCCATCGTGAACGTGCAAGTGAACCCGAATGCGTTTGCGGGACAGAGCGGGACGGTCACGGCCTCGCTGACGATTTCGTCCAGCGTAGCCGTCAATGTTCCGCCGGCTGTGCGCGTCCTGATTAATACTCCGCAGCCCGATCAGCGTGGGTCGTCCGTGGACGTCGCGGGGCAACTCGCCGACGTAATTGCGGACCCGGTGAGAAATCGCTATTACATCATCCGCCAGGACAAGAATCTGGTGCTGGTCTACGACGGAACCAATAACACTCTGCTTAACACCATGCGAACGTACAACGTGCCCAGTTCGCTGGCGATCACGCTGGATAATCAGTACCTGCTGGTCGGCCATGAGCATTCCCAGACCGTGGCTGTCTACGATCTCGACACCTTCCAGATGCAACCCTACATCGGCACGGAAGCGGGCGCGGGAAACGTGGTCCGGTCCATGGCGGTGACCACCAACGGGATTCTGGCGACCTCGTCGGACTACCAGGGCAAGGGCCACATCATTCAGCTCAACATGCTGACGCACGATGCATTGCAGCTTCCGACCCTGGGTGTGTATCAGAACCTGATCAACCCAGACTCCATGATCGCGACTTCGGGGAACAACTCGAAGGCGGTTGCGGCGACTGCGGACGGCATCACGCTGTTGTACGACGCCAACGTCGGGACGTTTACCGCGTCGCGCCAGGACTTTAAGTCGCTTGCCGGACCGGTCGCAGCATCGTCATTTAATCAGTATCTGGTCGGCGCCAGTCTCTTGGACGCGTCGCTGGTTCCTTCGGCTACGCTTGAAACCTCCACCGGAACGCCTTCCGGTTTCGCGTTTATCGACCAGACCGCGATCCGCACCACTGCGCCGAATACTTCGAGTCCTGGAATCGTGCAGCAGGTTACGCTTTCGAGCGGAGCGGGCATTCTTCCGACGCGCATGGTGGAAGCGCCCCTCTTAACCCGTCCGTTGGGCACGGGTGTGAGCCCGTCCGTGTTCACGCGCACGCTGACCCCGCTGCAGAGCCGGACGGCCTACGTTTCCCTGACGGTATCCGGGTTCACGGTGCTCCCGTGGTCCTATAGCGCCTCCGTCGCGCCGCCGCAGATCACCAAGATCGTTAGCGCCGCCGACGGTGTTTCCCCGGTTGCGCCCGGCGGCCTGATTGAAATCCTGGGCAACCAGTTGAGCGCGACCAATCTCGCGACCAACCAGATCCCGGTGCCCACGGCGCTCGCCAACAGTTGCCTGACGGTGAACGGACAACCGATGCCGCTGGTGTTCGTGTCCCCCAATCAGATCAACGCGCAGATGCCGGCTTCGGCGATTGGTTCCGTTACGGTGAATGTTCACACCCCGGGCGGCGTCAGCGATAACTTCAATTTGACGGTTCAGCCGGCGGCTCCCGCTGTGTTCCTGAGCGGCGTGGCCGGACCGGCGACCAACATTCCGACCGTCATCCGCAGCGCCAACAACCAGTTGGTGACGGATTCGAATCCGATTCAGCACGGCGACACGCTGGTGATTTATTTCACCGGCTGCGGCCAGACGACGCCGATCGTGGGAGACGGTCTGCCGGCGCCCTCGAATCCGTTTGCGCTGACTCTCATTACTCCGACGGTTCAACTAGGCGGGCAGGGATTGCCCATGATGTATTCCGGCTTGGCCCCCGGCCAGGTAGGTGTTTGCCAGATCAATGCGACGGTTCCACGCACGGTTCCAACCGGCTTGGGATTGCCGCTAACCATTACGCAGGGCTCGTCCGCACAGACGCTGTCACTGCGAGTGATCGAATAGTCGAGTCGAATAAGACAGGTTAGCCAGGGGAAGGAAAAACAAATGAGATCAACTCATGTACTCGCAGTGTGTTTTGCGGCGGCGCTCGCGCCTGTCGCGATGGCTCAGAAATGGGAATTTGGCGGCGGCGTGGGTGGCGGATTCTATACGTCGCAGGATGTGACCGCCTCAGGCAGCTCCGCCGCGGCCAAGATCGGGAGCAATCTCGCGGGATCGGTCTGGATGGCGAACAACAACCAAAGCAAGTGGGGCGGCGAACTCCGGTTCGACTATCAGCTCGGCAGCCTGGAACTCAATGGCGGCGGAACGTCAGCCAGTTTCGCGGCGCACAGTTATGGAATCCACTATGACGCCTTGTGGTACGCAGCGCCGAACGGATCCCGAATCCGGCCCTTTGTCGCGGCAGGCGTCGGCGCCAAAGTCTATGTGGGGACCGGAGCTCCGGCGGCCTTCCAGCCCTTGAGCAATTTTGCTCTTCTTACCCACGATCAGGACATTCTTCCGATGATCAGCGCCGGCGGCGGTGTCAAAATGCAAGTTGGATCGCGCGTGCAACTCAGAGTGGAATTGCACGACTATCTGACGCCCTTCCCCAAGCGCGTCATCACGCCGAACACAGGAGCCAAAGTCGGCGGCTGGTTACAGGATTTCGTCCCCAGCGTCGGCATCAGCTTTACGTCGCCCGAAGGACGATAGGTTTTCGGCACGTCTTTTTTCTCCACGTCTTTTTTTCTCCGCATCAGCGCCAGGAGGATCAACTCGATCCTTCTGGCTTTTTTTTCGTCAAGCGCCGTAAAAGAATCGTAAAAAGGTCTTGAACGAAACGGTTCCCAATCGGTCCCTGGGAGCTCCATAACAGAAGTATTGTCAATGGCTTGATCCGTTGCTGGGGGGCCGCGTACAAGCTTCTTTTGAACAAGCCTTGCTTCTTTCCCCTCGATATCCTGTGTACATGTTTCTGCTTCGGGCATTGATGGCCTGTAGTCTTCTGGCGCCAGCGGGGGCGCTTGCGGCGGACTACGTCGGCAGCAACGTCTGCAAAACCTGCCATCCGGACGTCTGGTCGAATTTCTACAAAAACCCTCACTTCAAGAGCCTTGCATCGGGTACGGAGACTCCGGAGAACACGGGTTGTGAGAGCTGCCACGGACCTGGAAAGGCGCATGTTGAAGCTCGCGGCGGCAAGGCCACGATTATTGCCTTTTCTGAACTCGGCCCCGAAAAGACCCTGGACGCCTGCCTGCGTTGTCACGGACAGACGATCTCGAGAGCGAACATCCGGCGCAGCACTCACACGCAGCAGGACGTGGTGTGCTCGAATTGCCACTCCATCCATAAATCGCCGGCCCCCAAATTTCTGCTCGCCAAGCAGCAGACCGAGCTGTGCTACGGCTGCCACGCGACCGCCCGGGCCCAGTTTTCCATGCCCTTCAAGCACCGCGTGAACGAAGGATCGGTGCAGTGCACGGATTGCCACAATCCGCATGGAGCTTTCGATCCCACCTGGCGCATGGCTGCCAGGCCCCACATGGTCGACCAGAGAGAGGGGACCGAAGAAGCTTGTCTCAAGTGCCACATCGATAAGCGCGGACCGTTCGTGTTCGAGCACGGGTCTGTCGCGGTCGAGCGGTGCGAAACCTGCCATCAGCCGCACGGGTCGATGAACGCGCGCCTTCTGAAGCGACCCACTGTGTTCACCCTGTGCCTGCAATGCCACAACGGCCAGGGGAATTTCGGGAATTTTGGACCGGCATTTCACACCGGCGTCCAGAAGCCGCCTTCCGATCACAATCTGGCGAATCCGCGATATCAGAATTGCACCACGTGCCACCCCAAGATTCACGGATCGAACACCAGCGAGTTCTTTTTCCGATAGGGACGAGATGGCCATGAAAATACTCACTTCCATCTCATTCCTATGTGCGTGCGCGGCGCTGGCGCAGCCGCCGGTGGCCCCGACTAACGAGCCGGTCGGCTCACCCCGCGGCGACAATTTCGAAAATTACAACATCGTGCAGTCGTTCGAGCTCGGTTATCGCTTCGCCACCACCGGCGGCGATTTCGATATGTACCGCAGCACGGTGAACTATACCGACGGCATCCGTTTGCTGTCCAGCTCGCTGTCGATTCAATCCCGCGAGGGCCACGGCCGCTGGTTCGATCAGATCCAGATCAACACTCAAGGTCTGGGCAACGATCCTTACGAATCCGCCTCGGTTCGTGTCGAGAAGAATCGTTTGTACCGCTACGACATGATCTGGCGGTTGAACGATTATTTCAACCCGGCCCTGACCATCGCCAACGGCGAGCACTTCAAAAACACCACGCGCACCATGCAGGATCACGATCTGACGTTGTTCCCGCAGAGCAACTTCCGATTGTTTATGGGGTTTTCGCGAAATGTGGACGACGGACCAACCCTTTCGACGGTTCAACTTTTCGATTTTCGCGGCGACGAATACCCCGTGTTCGCCAATATTCACGAGCAGCAAACCGAGTACCGCCTCGGCGGCGAAGCCAAGTTTCTGGGCTTTCGTTTAAATGTCCTGCACGGGTGGGAGGATTTCAAACAGGACAGCCCCAGCCAGATTGTTGCTCCGGAAATCGGAAACAACCTGACGGATCTCAACAAGCTGACCTCATTTCAAAGTTCGTTTCCGTATCACGGGACCAGCCCCTACTGGCGGGTCGGATTGTTCCGCGAAGGGAAGCGCTTGTGGGCCGTGAACGGACGCTTCAGCTATGTCTCGGGCCAGCGCGGCTTCATCGACAATGAACTTTCCAGCGGGACGAACGTGGTGGGAGCGCTCACCACCCAACAGATCCTGGCGTTCGGAAACGCGCGACGTCCGGCGCTTGCCGCCAACTTAAACGTCAGCTTATTTCCGACTTCGTTCCTGACCGTGACCAATCAGACCACAGTGAACAACATCCGGACCGTGGGCGATTCGGTATTCAGCCAATACACACTGGGCCAGCCGATCCAGCCCGTGATTCCCTACACTTACCTGGGCATTCGCACGGTTGCGAATTCCACCAACGTCGAGCTTCGTGTGCGCAAATGGTTTGCGGTTCACACAGGCTACGAGTATTCGGACCGCCGCATCGCCGTCATCGACGGACAGGAGAATTTCGGTGCGCCAGCGCCGGCGCCGCCGGACAATAGTCCCTTCACGCAGAGCAATCACCTAAACGCGGGCATGCTGGGCCTGCGGTTCAAGCCGTTGAAGCAGTTGACCATTTTGTTGGACGGCGAAATCGGACGGAACAACGCTCCTTACACGCCGGTGAGCGACAAGAATTATCAGGTGTTTCGCGGACGCGCGGAATATAAGCAGAAGAGCTATCGCGTAGCAGCCTACGCCAAGACGGACTACAACTCCAATTCGATTTCCTTAACCAGCTACGTTTCGCGATCGCGGAATTACGGCGCTGACTTCTCCTGGACGCCGAATGAGTGGTTCGCCATCGACGCGGGATACAACAAGCTTCATCTCGATTCGCTCGGCGGGGTCAACTTCTTTCTCATTCCCCAGTCGGCGTTTTCGCCGCAGGACGTTTTCGGGACCAGCTACTATGTCAGCAACATCCACACCGCGAATCTGGGCGCGCGATTCGCCATCGGTAAGCGGGCGGACATCTATGTCGGATACAGCCACGTCCAGGACACCGGCGATGGCCGCGCCAGTGCTACCGCAACCAGCGTGACCGAGCCGCTGCTGGCCCTGCAATCCGCGCAAACGTTTCCGCTGAAGTTCCTGTCGCCGCAAGCGCGCCTCTCCATCCGGCTCAACCGGCTGATGCGCTGGAACGTGGGCTATCAGTATTACGGCTACAACGAACAGTTCTCAAATATCCAGGATTTTCATGCACATACCGGGTATACCTCGGTGTCATGGGCGTTTTGAGAAAGCCCTAAGGACGCGGCCGAAAACTGCCGATTCAACCAGCATGGATTACCAGGGTACGCCCCTGAATATGACCACGCTGCTGGTGGTGGCGCTGGCCGTCATTGCGATCATCTTTGTCCTGAAGAAGCGGTATGACAGCAATCTGCCACTGCTGTTCTACTTCGTCGCCGTGGTGTTCTCGAATGCCACCGATCGGAGCGTGAACCCGTTCCTGCTGTACACCGGTCTGGCATTCGCCTTGTTGCTACGGTTTGAGTTTTTAAATCCCGGTTTCGCCAAGGTGATCGCGTTCTTCGCGACCAGTTCGCTATGCGTGATCGTCTACGTGTTTCTGTCGGAAGTGTTCGGCGACGGCTCGGCGCCCTTCTAGGGCTTCTCGGTCGGCAAGCCCGCCGCGTTCCACGCGCGCCAGCCGCCATCGAGCGAGATCGCTCCCGTGTAGCCCATCTTTTGCAGAGCGTCCGCAACCAGCGCCGACCGGAAGCCTCCGCCGCAGTACAGAACCATGGTGGTGGACTTATCCGGCACCTGCGATTCAATATCTCGTTCGATAATGCCTTTGCCGAGGTGAACCGCGCCCTGGGCATGCCCGGCGGCCCATTCGTTGTCCTCGCGCACATCGATGAGCAGATGGCCTTCACGCGGCATCTTCTGGTAGGCCTCGATGTCGATCTCTTTCACGCGGCTTTTCGAATCATTTACCAGCGCTAGAAATGCCGCATTGTGCGATTTGTGTGGTGTGCTCACGCCTTTTCCTTTACCCGTCTGATGCGCGCGCCCGCGCCGGCCAGTTTCGCCTCGATTTTCTCATAGCCGCGATCGATGTGGTACACGCGGTCGATCACGGTTTCTTCCCGAGCCGCCAGACCGGCCAGCACCAGAGAAGCGCTGGCGCGAAGATCGCTCGCGATCACTTCGGCCCCGGAAAGTACAGTCGCCCCCGCCACCAGCGCCCGCCGGCCGTCGAGACGGATGTTCGCTCCCATGCGGGCCAGCTCCAGCGCATGCATGAAACGGTTTTCAAAGATGGTTTCCGTGATGATCGAAATTCCCTCGGCCTGGGTCATCAGCGCCATGAACTGCGCCTGCAGATCTGTAGCGAATCCCGGGTGTTCCTCGGTGATCACGTCCACGCTCTTCAATTTGTTCCTGCCGCGCACGCGCAGCGCATTCGGCGCGACTTCCTTCACTTCGGCGCCCGCATCGTTGAGCCGCGCGATCAAAGCCCGCAAGTGTTCGGGCGCGCAATTCCGGACGATGATGTCGCCTTTCGTGATGGCGCCGGCGACCAGAAATGTCCCCGTCTCGATGCGGTCCGGAATGATAGTGTGCCCCGCGCCATGCAGGCGAGTCACGCCCTTGACGCGGATCGTGGACGTACCGGCTCCCTCGATCGACGCGCCCATTTTCGTGAGCAGAGCGGCCACATCCACCACTTCGGGTTCACGCGCCGCGTTATCGATGATGGTCTCGCCACGCGCCAACACGGCGGCCATCAGCAGATCCTCGGTGCCGGTGACGCTGATCCGGTCGAAAGTGAAGCTGGCTCCCTCCAGGCCGTTGGGGGCTTCCGCCTCGATGTAACCATGGGCCTGGCTGACGCGTGCGCCCAGCCGTTCCAGGCCGGAAACATGCAAATTGATCGGCCGCGCGCCGATGGCGCAGCCGCCGGGCAGCGAAACTCGCGCTCTCCCGTAGCGCGCGACCAGGGGGCCGAGCACCAGACTCGATGCGCGCATCGTCTTAACCAGTTCGTAAGGAGCTTCGGCGTGCGCGATTTCCAAGGCTTCTATCGCCACGGAGCCCTTTTCATGCGTTACGCGCGCGCCAATATGCTTCAGCAGCTTTTCCATCGTCGCGATGTCGCGCACCGGAGGAATGCGGTCGAGCGTCACACGATCCGATGTAAGCAAGCACGCCGCAAGGACAGGCAAGGCCGAATTCTTAGCGCCGCTGACGGCGATCTCTCCTTCGAGCGGCACACCGCCTTGAATAATGAACTTATCCAATTACTTCAGAGCCTCCCCAATTCTGCCTGCGGCGGCGGCCAGGAGCCTTTCCGCATCTTCGCGCGATACCCTTTTCATTTCCATGATGATAGCGGTACGAACGCTGCGGCCGGATTGCTCCAGAAGCGCCGAGGCACGCTCGTAGGAAACTCCGGTGGCACGCTCAATGATGCGGCGCGCCCGATCTTCCAGCTTCTGATTCGAAGGCTGAACGTTCACCATCAGGTTCCCGTAGACGTGGCCGAGACGAATCATGACAGCGGTGCTGATCATGTTCAGGACCAGCTTGGTAGCCGTGCCCGCGCGCAGACGTGTCGACCCGGTCACAATCTCGGGACCCGGCACCGGCTCAATCGGGTAGTCGACGGCGCGCGAAAGTTCTGAATCCGGCGTACAACTGATTCCACAAGTGATCGAACCGATCTCGCGCGCCTTGTTGACGCCTCCCAGGACGTAAGGTGTTCGCCCGCTGGCGGCAATTCCAACCAGCACATCGGCCGTACCGAACCCTGATTCGATCAGATCGCGCGCTCCCGCAGCCGGATCATCCTCGCTCGCTTCGGCCGCGCGCGCCAAGGAGCGTTCCCCCCCGGCGATGATCCCGCGCACCAGGTCCGGTGACACGTTGAAAGTGGGCGCGCACTCGGCTGCGTCCAGCACGCCCAGGCGTCCGCTGGTTCCAGCTCCGATATAGACGAGATGCCCTCCGCGTTCCAGCGCCCCGGAGATGGCATCCACGGCTTTGGCAATCCGGGGAAGTTCGCGGGCAACGGCGGCGGGTACCTCAGCGTCCGCCGTGTTCATGATCGCCAGAATTTCGGGGGTGGCCAACTGGTCTAAATGACGGGAAGCAGGATTGGGCTGCTCCGTTACGAGCTTTTCGAGCATGGTCGGTTACGACCCTTATTGTACAGGTGGGCGAAAACTCCTACTCGGATTCTGAGACCTTAGCCTATAGGGGTAGGCGGTGATACCAACGACCAGAGGAATCCCGTAGGACGTCTAGTACTGTGTTTGAATTGTCATCGTCCAATCATCATTTGTTTTTAGTGGTTTAGCGCCAAATCATCCATTTTCAGGAGGAACGGTTAAAGACGGGCGAACACCCTATTTGACGCTTGACACCACTGGAAGTAGAGACCTATACTTTCAATGGCGTAGGGTTATTTATTTTGTGGATCTCTTAAATGTGAGTTTTCACAAACGCGACGTTGTGCAGAGCGTACGCGACCTAAGCGTCGGAGGATTATGGTTGTGTTGAACAAAAAGCTTTTAGTTTCTCTATGCTGTCTGGCGCTTGCCTTACCGTTGGGGGCGAGTGTGGTTCAGTTTAACGGAGGAACTTATTACGTCGGTCTTGAGGACCAGTTTCCTAAGGGCGACTACGATTACAACGATCTGATATTCACGTTGACTGGTAATCAACAGGTCACGCTGAACGCATCGGGGACTGCGCCGACACTCTTTGCCCCGATCGTGCCCAACAATATCACACCCCCGTTCTGGGATAACTCCTCGCAGGACCAAATAAACTTGAATCCGGCGAACCCGAATTACAATTTTGGCGAGTGTCTTTACGTCTCCGGGAATGGATGCACGGGAACCCCGCTGGCTCCTCAAGCCGATTATCTCGCCAGTAGCACCGGTGGCGCGGTCGATTTCAGGTTTTCTGCTCCGGCTGGAACGATAATCACACTCAACCTGCTCGCTCAGGTGAATGGGAGTGGAACGCTAGACCAGGACAGCTTGTACATTTGTTCTCCTGACCCTGCGGTGACGACATGTATGAACATCTCGCCGATTGGCGGAACCTATACAGTCGGCGCCAGCGGAACTTTCAATTTGGGATTTTACGATGGAACCAACGTCTACGATTCCGACACCAAGGTCACAGGGCTTGGTTTGCCCCTTTCGGATCCAACAATCGATCACTTTGCCGTTGCCCTGACGCCGGAGCCCGGGACGCTTGCCGTCGTCGGTTCGGTATTAGTCGGCCTTGGCATGCTCCGTCGGCAGCGGAACAAGAAGCGCTAGGCGCAAATAATCCGGTAGAAAAACGAAAAGGCCGAGCTCCAGGAGCTCGGCCTTTCTGCTTTCTTGATGGTGTTACAAACCCGATTAGGCGCTGAAGGAACTACCGCAGCCGCAGGTCGACTTCACGTTGGGATTGTTAAACTTGAACCCGGAACCCTCCAGCGATTCCACGAAATCCACTTCGGCGCCGTCCAGATACAGGAGGCTCGCCTGGTCGACGAAAACCTTAAGTCCTTCAAACGTATAGGTCTTGTCGAGCATCCCGGGACTGTTTTCGAAGGCCATCGAGTAACTGAACCCGGAGCATCCTCCACCCACGACAGCGATCCGAAGACCGGCTGGCTTGGGTTCCTGGCTATCGAGAATCTCTTTTACCTTACCGACGGCGGTTTCTGTTAACTGAACCATTGCAATGTCCCTCATTCCGATTGTACTATGGCGTGGCCCGTCCGCCAACAGGTTAAATTGGGGCAGGCGGCTGGCTCGGGAAATGCTTGAAACCGGGCTGCTTCAGACTGCGTCCAGCAAAGTAGCTTATGAGCGGTCTGATTGGAGCACTTCCGTTTCCGACAGTGGGGGAACGACCCCGGGCCAGGACCCGAGTGGACCATAAGAACAGCGAAGAGGCGGCTCTCGTCCGGCGCGTCCAGGCGCGCGACGAGATGGCATTCCGCGAGATCGTGGAGCGCTACCAGGCCAAGGTCTTCTCCATCATCTACGGGATTCTGCGCAATCATAACGACGCCGAGGACATCGCGCAACAGGTTTTTTCGAAGGTTTACTTCTCTATCCGGAACTTCGACTTCCGCAGCTCGCTGCTGACCTGGATCTACAAAATCACGGTCAATGAATGCTATGATTATTTGCGCAAAAAGCGGGTCCGGAAGCTAGTTTACGAGAGCGATTTTTCAGAAGAGGACGCCACGCGAATGGAGGCGTCCGATCCGGCGATCGATCCTGCCGTTCCGGTGGATCGCAAGCTGGCGCAGCAGGATCTGGTCGTGAAGCTTTTGGAGCGGGTTTCCGAGGAGGATCGCTCGTTGATCCTGCTCAAAGAGGTGGAAGGTCATTCCGTGGAAGAGTTGGCGGCGATGACGGGGCTGAATGAAAACACCATTAAGGTGAAGCTATTCCGTACACGCCAGAAGTTGTTGAAGGCGGCGCAGCGATTAACCCGCACGCGGCCATCGACCAAATAGCAGTTGATAAACAGCGGGCTGCGCGCAAAAGCGCGTTGCTTTAAAAGACCCGCGAGATGCTGGTTGAAAAAACAACCAGACCGTTAGTGTGATTGAGGGAAGAACAGCATGCATCGCTTAATTCGGGATCACCTGGAGCAGGTATTGGCGGAGCGGGTGGATGGGGATGCGGAGATGGCCCACCTGAAAGCTCATGTCGAGGAATGCGAAGAATGCCGCGGCGAAGTGGAGGCCATGCGTGAGCAGGCCAGACTCTTGCGGCGGATAAAAGCGGACGCAGAGCCTCACCCTGGCTTTTACGCCCGCGTAATGGAGCGGATCGAGACGCAGGGGCCGCTGTCAATCTGGAGTGTCGTCTTCGACTCCCCGTTCGGACGGCGTATCGCGGTAGCGTCGATGGCGCTCGCGCTGATTCTCGGGTTGTACCTGGTTACATCCGAGGAAATGCCGGACCGCACTACAGTGGCCGTCGCCGGCGAGGATCAGCCCGGGTTGGTGCTGACACCCAGCGGCCCTCCCGATCGCGACGCGGTGCTCGTGAATCTGGTCACCTATCGAGGGCAGTAGGGATGATGGTGGCGGTTGAGCGGGCTCCCTGGCAGAATCCTAAAATTGTTTCGACTCTGATGCTGGTGTTCCTGGCCGGCGCCGCGACGGGCGCGCTATCCATGCGCTTCGGCCTGCACGGGCAATTGCACCGCCCGGCGCAGACGGGTCCGGAAAATCGGGAAGCGATACTGAACCGCTTCCGGGCCGAGTTGAATCTTTCTCCGCCGCAAACCGAAAAACTCGCGCTGGTGCTTGACGATTACCGCCAGTATTATCAGAGTCTTCAGGATCAATTGGAAGATCTGCGCGCCACCGGCAAGACCGGAATCATGCAGATCCTGAACCCGGAGCAGCGCGTAAAGTTCGAAAAGATGATGAACGATCTTGCTCCGCAACTTGCGGGCAGCGGAGCGAACAGCGGGACCAAATAGCTTCTCCAGCTATAGTAAAAATTGGCCGATTCCCTGCTGATCACGGGCCCACCTGCGACCGGAAAATCCCGCGTCGCGATGGCCCGCTTTCAGGGCATTCCGGATTCGATCCTGATCACGCCCACCGCGACCATGGCCGAGCATGTGCGGAACGAACTGGCTCGCGGCGGCGCGCTGGTGCGTCCGGCGCGCGTGGTCACGCTGGCGCAATTCCTGGGTTTG
>Ga0070731_10000885_pt1 | contig 35081 bp, 35 predicted proteins | sample Coa_R1_2_FD_66448 | JGI IMG/M metagenome (GOLD analysis project Ga0070731, IMG submission 66448) | Surface soil microbial communities from Centralia Pennsylvania, which are recovering from an underground coalmine fire - Coalmine... | ecosystem: Environmental > Terrestrial > Soil > Unclassified ... | reverse complement strand
CGCCACCGTCGCGCCATTGGTATGCACAGCATAATTCAGGAAAAATTCGCGGATGCGGTCGCCCTTGTAGCCGAGCAGCAACACGAACTCGTTACATCCGTGCGCCGAGTAAATTTTCATGATGTGCCAGAGGATCGGGCGCTCGCCGATGGGCGCCATCGGCTTGGGAAGGACCTCGCTAACTTCGCGAAAGCGGGTCCCCTGCCCGCCGCACAGGATGGCTATCTTCATGCTACGATGGCTGTTCGGTCTTGATGGTTCACCCTCACACCGGAACGGTTTCGAACCGGATGTCTTTTTCCGCCGCCGGCGGTGGTGGTGCGATTTTTATAACCAAACCGCGCCAGAAACCCAAGCCGTAAAGAATATTGGTCAAAATCATCAAAGGCAGGGCCAGCACGGCCAGTGCCAGATTGCTCCGGGCGGCCACGCACATCGTCTGCACCAGGACGACCAGCAGGTAAAGTGCGAGCGGCAATAATGACAGCAGCACGACCGCTTTTACGGACCAGAAGGCCGCGAGTAAAAAAGGCAGCGCCAGCAAATAGAGGCAAAACAACGGCGGAATGAAATTAGGCAGCGAGTCGGCGGTCGGGTGCAGGCGGAATTGGTGCGCCCGCCCGCCGCCGTAGAAAAGCAACATTCTCGTGTACGCGCGGAGGTCGCGCCGCGGACGGCGATGGACAATAAATTCAGGATCGTAAAGCAACTTGCCGCCGCGTTGTTTCACGCCGTCCATCATGGCGTTTTCCTCGTTCGGCCATAATTTGGGATCGAAACCCACCTCCAGCACGGCGTCCCGGCGGGCAATGAGGTTGCAGGAAATCAATTCCTTCTCGCCACCGGCGCGGAGTTTGCCGACGGGCCGATAACGCGCGCAACTGGGACCGAACGCCAGCCAACTGCCCATCACCAGACCCAAAACCCGCTCGAACCGCGGCGCATCGGTTGGACAGACATTCGGACCGCCCACTAGTTTCACGGCCGGGTCGGAGAGATGCTTGAGCGCGCGGCGCACATTGTCCCGCGGCGCGACGGAATCGTCGTCCAAAAAATAAACCAGTTCACCGCGGATCGCCTTCAGGCCGGCGTTCCGCTTGACTCCCGGGCCGATGGACGGGTCGGTGGTGCGCACGATGACGATTTCGAGTTTTTCGGGTGGGTAATCGAATTGCCGGGCCGCGTCGGCGGCTTTGACCTCCGCCTTGTTCGGACGGACGGGTATCAACACGCTCACCAGAGGCAGCTCGTCATTCATGGTGCGGGCGTTATAAAGTTTGAACCGGGCAGTTCCAAGTCAAAACCGTCCGCACCCGCCTTTGGCCGGTCGGGCGGGTGTTTTCTTTTGACAATGGCGGTCAGCCATTTAGAGTGTCCGGACTCTGGATGGGGTCGTAGCTCAGTTGGTAGAGCACCACAATGGCATTGTGGGGGTCAGGGGTTCGAATCCCCTCGGCTCCACCATCCTTAAAGCCTGCGTCTACATTTCAGATAAATCTCCTCCGGCGACAGCTGTTCCTCGAATTGCTATCGTTATGGCGGATGGGTCGAACAAGCATGGCGGCGACGCCAAGGGCCGTCAGCAGCATCGCACCAGGCTCGGGGACGGCCCCGACGTACACCCACGTGCCACTGGCGCTGGGATCGAGGGGAATCGCACTCACCGGCGAGTCGGCGATGAAGGTGGGTGTGACAATCCAATTATACAACTGGGAGTTGAGCGATTCATATAGGCTGAGGTTCAAGGCGGTGATGCCACCCGGACTCCAATCAATCGGAGGCGGAGGATAGAAAATGGGACCGCCAACCACGCTCTCGGACACCGTGAACGTCCCGTCGGGGGTGGTGATGAAAGAGTCACCTTCGAGGATTTCGCCGGCGGTTCCGTTCCCGGAAGGAACGTTGAAAAAAAGTTCGCCGTTGAACCCGGGTGCGGTGGTGACGAATTGAAAATCATACACCTGCGCGCGCGCGATCGAAGCCGTGACGAACAGGACGCAAAGGAAAAGGAACGCGATATTGATTTTGTGTCTCATGGGTGGATTAGGTGGAGGTTCGTGACGTTGTCATGGTGACCCGACAACTACCATAATTTACAGCCGGCTATTCTCAACGCCAATTTGCGAAAAAAAAGCGCCGGATTGCGGGACGGGATTCACTCTTCCGGGCCATATCCTGCCTTAAAACTCAAATCGCAGTGGCAAACCCGCTCGCGATGCGTATATCGGAGCTGGCTCCAGCGCGGTGTCAGGCTGTTTTCCGCCTGCATTAAACCGCTCCGAGCACAGCCCACCCAATACCGGATACAATAGTCCGGTAATGGCATCCGCCCCAACGTCCGGCTGTGAACATCTGGCGAATAAGAAAAAACAACTTCTGTTTGCGTCCAAAACCCCAGGCTGGCAGATGGCTCACTCGTGACCCGCAAAACCCATTGCCAGTTGTCATCGCCCGGGCTTAAACGAAAGTATCATGCATAAACCGACAGCGACAACCCACGAGCCGCCGCCGGAGATGGCCAGGGAAGGGCCAGGGTTCCGCGGAATCGTATCGAAGCTGCGAAATGCCGTCCGGATTGAGATACCCGCCGGCTATGAAGATGAAACCGGCTTTCACATGGGCGTCAGCCCGGCGGAAGAAGAAATCAAGTCGCCGCCGGCCTGACCCGCATTGGGATCCCGGCAAAGGCCGCCACTATTCGACCTTGCATCCCAGTTCCCGATAGCGCTGAAGTTTGTAGAGCAGCGCCCGGCGGCTGATGCCCAGCGCCCGGGCGGTTTCGGTACGGTTGAAATCATGCTGTTGCAGGGCCTGCAGGATGGCCTGCCGTTCTATTTCCTCCAGCCGCGCCGGATCGGCAGCTTCAGCGGCGGCCAGCGGTTCCGCTGTGGCACGTACGCGCGCCGGCAGGTGCTCCGGCAAAATCAGTTCGCTGCGCGACAGCAGCACCGCCCGTTCCATCGCGTTGCGCAGTTCACGCACGTTGCCCGGCCAGGAATACCGTTCCAAACAATCGGCGACCGTGTCGGAAAAACGCGCGCGTCCCCGGGCGATTTCCTCGATGAACCGGCTGGCCAGCGGCAAAATGTCCTCGCGCCGCTCGCGCAAGGGCGGGATGTTCAATTCCACGACGTTCAACCGGTAAAACAAATCCTCGCGAAACCGACCGTTTTTGACCTCATCCTCCAGGATGCGGTTGCTGGCGGCAAGAATCCGCGCGTTGGTGTGGATTTCGCGGTTCGAACCGACGCGCTGGAACCGCCCATCCTGGGTCACCCGCAACAGCTTGGCCTGAAGCGACAGCGACATTTCGGCCACTTCGTCGAGAAAAATCGTGCCGTCGTTCGCTTCCTCAAACCGGCCGATGCGCCGGGCGCGCGCGTCCGTGAACGCGCCTTTTTCGTGCCCGAACAATTCGCTTTCCAACAGCGTTTCGGGGATGGCGGCGCAATTGACTTTGACCAAGGGCCCCTTCGCGCGCGAACTCCAGGCATGGACCACATCCGTCAAAACTTCCTTGCCCACGCCGCTTTCGCCGGTGATGAGCACGCGGGTTTCCGACGGCGCAATCAGCGAGGCGTCACGAAACAGGGACTGCATGAGCGGACTGCGGGCAATCACATAGTCCGGCAACTGCTTCTCCTGGTCGTACTGGAGGGGAATGGGCTTGGAAATTCCGAGCGCCTGCCGCACCGAATTGAGCAACTCATCGAGGTCGATGGGTTTGGGCAGATAATTGACCGCGCCGTCACGCATCGCGGCCACGGCATCACGGATATCGGTGAAGGCGGTCACGAGCAGGACCGGCAGCGTAACGTGCTCCTGGCGCGCGCGCCGCAATGTTTCCAAACCGGTCAACCCCGGCATCCGCACGTCGGAAATCATCATGGCAAACTTTCCGGCCCGGAGCATTTCCAGGGCGCGTTCACCGGAGTCCGCCAACGCCGTCTCAAAACCCTGGCTGTGAAGGAAGGAATTCAGCAGGCTGCGCTGACCGGGATCGTCGTCCACAATCAGAATGCGCGGGGCTTCGGATGCCATGTCGCCAAGTTATCCGAATCAGGCGGCAACTTTCAAGTGAGTGATGCGGAAAAGGGCGCCCTTCGGTTCGTTGGCCAGGCACTCGATCTCCCAGCCATGAGCGAGGACGATCTGTTGTACCACGGCCAGGCCCAGGCCGGTGCCCTTTTGATTGGTGGTGAAATACGGTTTGAAAATTTCCTGCCGGCGATCGGGCGGCACCCCCGGGCCATTATCGCGGATTTCCAGCGCGGCCTCGGTGGCGCTGAGAGGCCGGGCCGAAATCTGAATCTGTCCATTCAACTCGACCGCCTGAATGGCGTTGAGCAGCAGATTGAACAAAACCTGCCGGAGCAGTTGTTCGTCGGCCTCGATGGCGATCGCTTCGCCACCGGTCTCCACCCGGAGTTTCTTTTCCTCAATATCGTGGGTCAGGGTGCGCACCACCTCGCTGATGGCGGAGCCGAGCGCGATTTTGGAGCGGCGGACTTCACGCGGGCGCGAGTAGTTGATGAATTCATTCAACTGGGCCGTGACTTTGTCGGTTTCGTTGACAATCGCCCGCGATTTTTCCCGGATGTCCTCCGGCGACCCGCCGGTCTGTTTGGAAAGCATCTGCGCCATGCCGCGGATGATGTTAAGGGGGTTGCGGGTTTCATGCGCCAGCCCCGCGGCCGCCAGATTCATTTCCCGCAGATGCGAGTTCAATTCACTGGCGCGGATGAGGCGGATCTGCAAATCCGAGGTTTTGGAAACGTTGCGCCAGGCCAGGCCCGACCCTACGACGGAAATGGCGGCCAGCAGGACGATGACACCGCGGAGCCACAAATCCTGGTGGCTGATGAGGTAAATGGGCTTGGTGGACATGACGATGACAAAACTATGCACACCCTGTTTCTGAAGCAGCGCCTGATATTCCGCTTCGCTCATCCACGGGGGCCGGCCGAAGCGAAACCGGAAATTCCGTTCGCGGGGAGGCCCCGCATTTGTGGCGGACCCGGACGGCGGCGGCGCCAGGACCGTTCCACCGGCACCGATGGAATTGGTCGGGTTCTCTTCCGGCGGGGCTCCCGGTGGCGGTCCATTGGGCGGTTCCGGCGGTGGCAGAACGATCCGATTGGTGGCCAAACGATTGGTAAAATCCTGCCGCGACATGATGATTGGCGGATTGGTGCCTTCAAAGTCATAGGTGAGGTTCGTACCCAAATCCATCGGGTTTACCAGCGTGACCGTCTCTGAATCCCAACGTTCGGTCGCGTCCGTGGCCCCTTTGATTTGGAAATCGGTTCCCGTGCCCGCGGAAGCCACCATTTCGCCGGCGGCATTCAGGAGCGCGATACCTTTCAATTCGGTTGACTCCTGTCGGGCCAATTCCGTCAGCGAAGCTTCGAGCCTTTCCTTGGATACCACGCCGCCAAAACGCCGCTCGGAGCGGAGCACGATGCCGAGGGTGGTGGAAATGTCCTTGGCCCGGTTGACGAGTGCGGCGCGGGCCGCGTTTCGGACGCGAGCGTGTTCCTCGACCTGCCAGGCCATGACCAGCAGCCAGACTCCCAGCAACAGGCCGTAAATCAGCAGGCTATGGCTTTTGGGTCGCATCGATTGGGTTCAGTTAAGCGCTCGCACGGGAAAAATACAACCGCGGTCTATGGGTTTTGCTTCACCGGCACCCGTTCCAAAAATTGATCCAATTCCTGCTCGGAATAGGATTTGGGCATAAGCATCTGCCTTTGCTGGCTGGCGGCCAGCGCCGGTAACTCGTCCGGCAGCCGGACAATGTGCGGCGTCATGAAAATCATCAGCTCGTTCTTGGTGTCGCTGGTGGTCTTGTGTTTGAAAAGCATTCCGAGCACCGGGATGTCGCCCAGAATCGGGATTTTGCTGTCGCTGGAGGTCTTGTCGTTCACCATCAGGCCGCCGATGACGACCGGCAGCCCGTCGGGCGTGACCACGACGGTATCGGCGGTGCGGGTGTCAATCACCGGCGCATTCACGCCGGCGGCGATGGGTTCCGTCTGCGTCGGGTCAATCTGCGAATCCTGCGGCGTGACGATCATTTCCACGTATCCGTCGGTGGAAATATAGGGTGTCACGTTCAACTGGATGCCCACGGGCGTATAAGTGACGTTGTTGATCGGGATGGTCGAATTGCCGACCGCCGTGTAGCTGACCCCGGTGATCAGGGGCACTTGCTGGCCGACGAGGATGGTCGCCGGCTGGCCATCGCGCGCCAGGATGGACGGACGCGAGAGCACTTCCACCTTCCCGGCCGTGGCGATGGCGCGCAGGGTCGCTTGAAAATCGCTGCCCATAATCTGATAAAACCCGTTGGCACCGCCCGCCGTGGTGGGCGACAGCGCCGGGGTCGCCGCCACCGCCGACCCGACGGTACTGAAGTTGGTCACAATCGAGTTCAGTCCGCTCAATCCAAACACATCGGCCGCGTTGCCGGTGATCCCATTGCCGAGTCCCTTGCCGTATGAGCTCTCGACACCGACATCCAGCGAATTGTTATGCGACAATTCCAGAAAGACGACATTGATGAGCACCTGCGGTTTCGGACGGTCCAGGCTGGCAATGACGTTGCTGATCTGTTCGCTGGTCGGCTGGTCGGAAATAACGATGATGTTCTTGGTGTCCGGGTCCACGTAAATGGTCGCGTTGCCGACGCTGCCGTTGTTGTTGTATTGGTCGCCGGTGCTGCTGCCGGTGTTGTTGCGATTGAAATTATTGAACCCGCCAAACCCACCGAACCCGCCAAAGCCTCCAAAACCGCCACCGCCACCCACCCGGTTCTGCGCGTGAATTTCCAACGCGGTGCACAGGAGCAAAGTCATGGCCCCGCCCAGAAGTTTCCGATGTTTGTTTGTCTTCATAATTTGGTTTTGTGTTAAAAGGGTGCCTGCCTAGGGGAGTGTGCCCCGCCCCACCCCGCTGCCGGAACTGCCATTGCCGGTGGTGGTTTCGAGTGACGAGGCGGTATTACCCGCCGAGGTCGCGCCGGCATTCGCCCGGGTTTCCAACGCGCCCTGCTGCGTACTGGTGGTGGACCGCGTACTGCTGTTGCCAAAGGCATTCTGCAACACCTGCACCACCTGGTTCGGATCACCGTGGTTGAGATGATAAACGTACACGTTCTGGTCCCGCGATGACGGAACATCCAGGTCGTGCATCATCCCCGCGATCTGGTCCATTAAATCCTTCGGCGCGGTCACAATGACCGACTGGATGCGGGCATCGGCCACAGCGGTGACCTGCGTCGCCTTTTTGATCCGGTCATTCGAGCCGTTGTCGCCCGCAGCGGCCTGGGCGGCGGCGATGCGCGCAAAAAAACCGCCCGGCCCGCCACCACCGCCACCGAAACGGATCGGCGACTGGGCGCCGTTGCCTGAATTGCTGCTGGGGAACACATTGCCCAACTCGGTGGCCACATCGGTCGGATTGGCGTATTGCAGATGGAACACGCGGATTTCCGTCTCGGCCTCGGCGCTGTTATCCACGGCTTCAATAAGCTGGACCAGGTGCCGGATGTTGGACTGGGTGTCCGTAACCACGATGGCGTTGCCGGCTTCGTTGGCGATGATTGTTGCTTGCGGCGAAACGAATGACGACAAATCCGAGGCCAGTTGCCGGGCTTCCACGAATCGTATGGGGATGATATACGTGGCAATCTCGTCATTGTCGGGGATGGCATTGGGGTCATTGCTGGTTTTGACCGGAATGTTACGTGTCTTCGCGTCGTTCTTGCTCATAATGGTCAGCTTCCGCCCGTCGCGAATGGCGGCGTAACCGTTTTTATTCAGAACGGAGTTTAACAAATCCACCGCTTCATCCTGGGTCACCGGCTGGTCGCTCCAAAGATCCACACGGCCGCTCACCGGTGTGTCGAGCACGATGATGAAGCCCGCCGCATCGCTGAGGTAGTCCAACACGGAATCCAGCGGCGCGCCGCGGAAGTTCAGCCGCAGGCCGTTGGTCCCGTTCGCATTGGCCGCCGTCACGGCCGGCGCGGGCACTGCCGCCGGCGCCGGCGGTTCCGCGTTGGTCGTTATGGCCGACCCGGGTGGAGTCGCGCCGCCCGACTGCGCACCGGCCCGGTAAATTCCAGCGGTTAAAACCGCCGCCAAGAGACATGTCGTGATGTTTTTCATTGTCCTGATCCTTGTCCTAATTGTTGTTCTTCCTGCGCCCGTTGCCGCATCAATCGCGTCAGCGCATCGTTGGCGCCGCCGCCGGGAAGGTTTGGCACACTCACATCCGTTCCCGTGCCCGTTGCGCCATCCGGAGCGGCCAGGTTCGAGTTGTTCGATTGCGAATTGTCGGTCGCCGCCGTGGAAAAGTCCGTGGACCCGCCCGCGTGCCGCCGATTGGAGGAACGGTGGTCCGAACCGGAGGCATTGCCCAGGCCGGCGTAGGACACCGTATCGGTCGAGACCACCCAATGGCCGTTATCATCACGGCGCATTTGGGTTCCCAGCGGCAGAATGGTTTCATTGGTGCCCGACTGCAGGGTGACGGATTTCGGACCAATGGCGGCCACTTTGAAGCCGGCGATACTGCCGTCCAGCTCCAGCACCTTGCGCCAATCCGGGCTGGTGCCGTCAAAAAACGCGAACGTACCCTTGGTGTAGCTCATGGTGCCCACGAAGGAAAAGGAATCAACGATGCGCGGGTTGGACCGGGCACTGGAGCGCACATGCGGCACGCGGTTGGGATCGAAAATATTCCGCTGCCCGATGATTTGGAACGGTGTAAAATCCGTTCCCCCGGTCGACTGTGCCGCCACGGAAAACACCGCGGCCGACAAACAGATGGCGCCGGCAATCGCCGTAACAACACGTTGTGATGCTTTCACATTCATTTTGGCAGTGAGGTAAGGGCCAGCCCATTGACTTGCAGTCCCAGCGTGAACTGCTGGCCGGTGTCGTCGCGCGCAGTGAGGTCCACGGATTCGAGTTTCATCGCCATCGGACCTTTTTCGATGTCGTAAAGAAAGTGGGCCAGGGTGTCGAGATCGCCGGAGGCCTCCACGCGCCAGTCCACCGTCAGGTAATTGGTTGCGTCGTTGTTCCATTGGGGGGTCAGGCCGGTAATGCTGGCGTTGCTTTCCTGCGACCAATTGTCAAACGCCTTGAGCACCTGTTGTTCCGCCAGGGAGGTGTCAGCGGACAGGGTGTTGGTGCGCATCTGGTCCCAGTGGCGGCGGATGGCCTGCTCGCGCTGGAGCAGTAATTTCCCGTCGTTCACCTGTTTGCGCAGGGCGGCGATGGCTTGCGAACGCGCACTCCACCAGTTCGCCAGCGGCTCGTAAATCAGGCGTTCACCCACAAACAGCGCGGCGACCGCGATGGTCAGTACAACCAGAAATTGCTGGCGGTTCTTAATTTCCATTGCCGCCTCCGTTGCTGTAATGGATGTCAAATGAGAATTGCATGGGCGATTGACCGCGAATCTGTTGCAGCTTGACGTCCGTCACGCCGTCCGCCGTGCGCAACTGGTCCAGGGTCCGGCGCAACGCGCCATTGTCCTGCGCCGTGCCGGTGCAGGTCACTGTGTTGCCATCGCGGATTTCCACCGTCCTGGCCGTGACCGTGCCATCCTCGGGGAACGCCAGCGTCAACTGGCGTAAAATCGTCAGGTTGCGGAAAGAGCTGTCAAACCACGGATTGTACTGCTGGATTTGTTGCTGTAATCCGTTCAACTCCTCCACTTTGACCGACATGGCCGACCACCGTGAACGGAGCAGGATCAATTCAAATTGCTGGAACAAAAACAGCCCTGCGACCAGCACCAACACGCCCGCCGCCACGGCCCCGGCCGAGCGCAACCGGCCGGAGGCATATCGGGCGACGACTTGTTGCAGGGCGGATGGCTTGGGTGGTAAAAATTCAAACACCGGCGTCTCGCCCATCAACCAGCGCGCGGCCAGGCTGAAAGCGGGGGAAACCGGGGCCTCCGGCGGGAGTTGGACGCCAAATTCGTTGGACGCATAACCAATGACCATTTCAACCTTCAATCCCATCGGTTCGAAACGCAGTTCCATTTCATCAGCCAGACGCTGCGCCAGCTCGCGCGGACCAAAAATACGGATGTGTTTCACCGCCCCACGCAGCTCCGCCGGCAACTGTCCCAACGTGATCCGTGCCTCGCGGGCCACGAGATCGGCATGCAATTCGCGCCGGCCGCCCTCGTCTTCGATGGCACCCTCCAACGCGCGCAAGGCCGCCACGCCGCCACAGGTGACTTGCAGTCCCACCTGGCTCTCCCCGATCGCCAGCGCGAGCGCGCCGCGGGTGGCATCCCCGCCGGGCGGTTGCAACGCCGTGAGGCCGAGGGAAAAGCTGACCGGCTTCAATTTTGCCGCCGACAGAACCTGTTCCAGCGCCGACAGGTGAGCGCTGGAAAGGCCCACCTGCATCACATGCTGTTTGCCGGCCGCCAGCGGGCAACGGGAATCGGCCAGCCGCAGCGTTGCGACATCGCAGGGAAAACCGCGTTCGGCTTCCAATTGCAGGAGGCTGGTGGCGTCGGCCTCCGGCAACGCCGGCAGCTCCGTGTGGGCCGTCAGCGCCCACTTGAGCGGCACACCCACCACACAATGCCGTTCCCGCACGCCGGCGGTGTCCAGATGATTGCGAATTTCGCGCCCGACGAGTTCTGGCGCCGCCGTTAAAGGATCCAGCGACAGGGTGACCGAGAAGGCCTGGTGCAGTTGCAACGACCCATTGCTACGGCGGAGCACCACCCCTTCCAGCCGGCTGCCGTCCAGCGTCAGGCCGAGCAGGCTCGTCAGCCGTTTACGTTTTCCAAAATTGATTTTCAGCACATTGTTCATGGCGTTGCATTGGCGACCCAGGTTTCGCGGGCTTTTTCGCCCAGTGCCCAACCAAGCCGGCTGAGGTCCTGGCGATAAATGATTTTGGGCGTGCCATCACTGGTATCAAAAATGAATTTGACACGGCGGTAACCCCGGCCAAAGGGGCCGACCGCCGCAACATCGGCGGTAAACTGGTAACTGTGCGTGGTCACATAATCGCCCGTCGCCAGTGCGTTGATGGCGGCGCTGGTATTGCCGAGCGCGTCAATCAGCCACGCCACCGAACCGAGGTTATTGGGATTCTGCTGACGATAGGTGATGAGCGATTGGGCCGTGCCCGACGCGGTATTTTGGTCAAGCCCGACCCCCATCAACAGGGCGGCCAATACGTCGGCGCTCGCGGTGTTGACATTCACCCGCCCGCGAATATAGGTGTTGGTCGTGGTGGTGACGTCGTCAGCAATCTTGGCAAAATCATCCGAACTCATGCCTTGGATGCGGCAGACCAAACAAAAATTCATAAGCCCCGAAAAGGCGCCTCCTCTGCGATTGCCAATGGCGCTGGCGAGTCTGTCCGCGTTGGCGACACCGGCATTCTGGAACAGTGTTTGGAGATCTTCCGTGCTCGCGGTGTTCACATTGGTCAGCAGAACGCCGTCGGAATTGAAGTTCGGTTCGCGCGTATAAACCGTGGTATATTCAAACAGGCCGCAATTCATCCGGCTGCCGCCGCTCGAATTGGTTTCGTTCGCATCCAACACGCCGTTGCCGTTGAGATCGTCGCCGGCCAGCAAATCCATGGTCGAGCCATACACCATCCTCAATTCATCCACGGTTTCGAACGGCGCGCCCTTTTCCGGGTAGCCCAGTTGCGAGTAATCCAAAGTGTAGGCGCCGGAGCTGTTTGTGCTCCGCCAGTCCACAATGGCCTGGGCAAAATCGGCCGTCATGTTGGGCAGCTCGGAAAGCGTATTGGTGTTGACCGTGTTCAGATTCAATTTGGAACCCTCGTCAATCAGGCCAAAACCGGGTTCCGACGAAGGTGTGCCGGACGGGTCGCGGCCGATCAGCCAGAACCGGGCATCGCCGACCGGCACGGCGGCGCAGACATACAGGTTGGTGGCCGGCATCGCGCCGTTGGTGGCATACGTGGCCAGCACGTAACTGACATAACGCGCCGCCCCTTCAATGGCCTGGTCCGTGGCCAGGCCGGAGGCGCGGTTGTCCGACGCCCAGAGTTCATACGTCATGGAATTGGCGAAATAAAGCGCAATGGCAACCAGGCCGATGCATACCCAAAGCACGATGATAAGCACCGACGCCTTTTGGCGCCGCTCCCCAAACCCGGTCTTTGGATGACGCAATTTCATTTCAGTTGAGAACGGCATTTGTGCGCGATTGCGAATCAATCGGCACCAGGATTTCAATCGGCGGGGTGGCGGCCGGATTGTTTCCGGCCAGTTGAATCCGCACCCGGACGGCCGTGGGCAGATTGGTATTCACCGATGTGACCCCCGTGGTATCCCAGGTGTCGGACCACGACGACCCGTCGAAACAGGAAAATTCGACACTTTGCACACCCCCCAGCATCCACTGATCGTCCACATCGGGAACAGCCGTGGTCGCCATGATGTTCCGGGTAACGCTGCGATACAAATCCCTGCCCGGCTCGTTTCGATCGGTGGGATCCCGCAATTCATAGGTGACCTTCTGGATGTCACCCCATGGCGCGTTATCCCGTACCGCACCGGTGGCGGTGAACATTTCAATGGCCACCGGCTGGCTAATGCCCGGACTGGTCAGGGTCCCGACCCGAAAATCCCCGGACAAAACCTTGCTGGTTCCATTGGTGGGCGTCACCGCACATGCCAGATCACGACGCATCACGGCCAGCGCCTGGTCCACTGGCGTTGCGCTGTCCACCGCCGCCTGGGTCGCATCCCGCAGATGCAGGGCGGTAAAGAAAACGCTGCCGACGACGGCCAGCACCAGGGCCGCCACCCCCACCGCCAGGATCATTTCAATCAGCGTGAACGCGCGTGTGGAAAGCCGAAGTCCGGAGAGCGAGGGTCGATTGCAAAAAAATACCCGCACATCCCGCGCTGGTTCCCGGCTCCCGACGCTCGACGCTCGACCGGATGTGAAATTGGTTTTCATCGGCCCGAACCCATGGTGTTGCCGGCCGGCGTTGTTGAACCCGCCAGTGTGCTCAACCGGACCAAATAATCATGGCCCTGCGCCGAAAAGGTCACCTCGGCGGTCAGCAAATGCATCGACGCCGTCGTATCCACCGGCCAGTTCTGGCTGTTCAACGTCCAGTGAAATTCCTCGGCGCCTTCGGCGGTGGTTCCATTTTGTGAACCCGTGTTCCAGTTGGTGGCCACGATGCTTTCATTCAAAATCCGGTCGGCGATGCGCGACGCCGTGCCTTTGCGCGCGGCAACTTCACCGGCGAGACTGGCCACGTGCAACGCTTCCACCACCGCCGGAATCACGATGGCGAGGAACAACATCGCCGCCAACACCTCCGCCAGCGTAAAGGCAGCCTGGTAGGGATGCCGCGCTGCGGCGTCCGGTCGGCGCGGCGAGCCAACCCCACCTTTATTTTTCCGTGCTCTGAATTTCATAACCATTGCGGTCGCGCGATTCGATCAGCCACAGGGCCTGGCCTTTGGCATCCATCAAGCGCAATCTTTGCGGACTATTTTCATCCACCGTGCCATCCGGCAAAAAACGGATGGCCGGCAAACCGCCGAATTTGGTCGTGCCGCCCGAACCGGTGTTCACGACCGTGATCTGCAAAGTTGAATCCACCATCAGATTCTCCGCCTTCGGGTCGCCGTTCCGCCCGGTCACTTCGGCCTGGAGTCCGTAGGCGCCTTGTTTCTCGTCCACCCACAACACCATGGGCAGGCCTTCGGAAACGGCACGGCTCTGGCCCGCGTGCATCAGCGCCACCAGGCGGCGCGCCTCGGAACCGAGTGCCTGCCCGCGGATAAAATTCGACATCGCCGGCGCCGCCAATGATGTGACGATGACCAGCAATGCCAGGACCAGAATCAACTCGATGAGGGTGAAGGCATTGGGGATTTTCGAATGACGAATTTCGGATGACGAATCCTCTTCCGGCCGGCTCGCAATCCGTTTCGGCGGCGTTCGCAATTCGTAATTCGCAGTTCGCAATTTCATTCACTTGGTCCAGTTGCCAATATCATCGTCCGTTCCGGCCTTGCCATCCGGCCCAATGGATGAAAGGTCGAAGCCGCTGGCGTTGTGCCGGCCGGGATAGGTGTAAACGTAAGGGTTGCCCCACGGATCGAGGGGAACATTGTCGAGATAGGGTCCGTGCCAGTTCTTGGCGTTGCTGGGCTGCTGGAGCAGATCCTGCAGGCTCCGGGGATAACCACCGTTGTCCACCTCGAACGCGTCAAGCGCGGTCTTGATGGAGGAAAGGTCGGCATGGGCGGCCGCCAGGCGCGCCTGTTCGCTGCGCCCCACCATCTTGGGAATGACCAGCGCCGCCAGGATGCCGATGATGGTGATGACCAGCAACATCTCGACCAGGGTAAATCCATTTTCGATTTTCGATTTTCGATTTTCGATTGATGAATTCCAGCTGGTGTCGATGTTTCCAGAGCCAATCGGCAACCGGCAATCGGCAATTGCCGATTCATTTATGATGGAGGTTTGGATTTTCATAGGGGTTAACATTTTCACTTGATGTAATCCTGCAACGAGAACACCGGCAGCAACATGCCGATAAAAATGATGCCGATGAATCCGGCGATCAAAAACAGCATCAACGGCTCGGCAAAGGCCACCGCCGTCTTCAGGTGGCGGTCCAGATCCACCTCGGTGACGCTGGCAATGCGGACGAGTTCAGAGTCGAGTTTGCCGCTTTCCTCGGCCACGGAAATCATTTCCAAAATGGACCCGGCGAACAAATCCTTGCACTCGGCCAGGCTTTGGCCGAGCCGGCCGCCCTGCTGGACGCGCTGGATGGATTGGGAGACGGCATCCACAAGAATCTGGTTGCCGATGGATTTGCGCGCGACGTTCAAACCCTGCACCAGCGGCACGCCGGCACCCAGCAACGTCCCGAGCATCCGACAGAAACGGGCCATCGCGAATTGCGCAAGCAGCGGGCCAACCAGCGGTGAGCGCAACACCAGCCGTTCCCAAACGCGCCGGCCCTTTTCCGAGGCGAACCAGGTCCGTACCAGAAACCCCGCGCCCACCAGGCCCGCCGCGACAAACAATCCGTAGGAACGCACAAGATGACTGACACCGATGATCAGCTGGGTGATCAGTGGGAGCGCCCCGTGAACACTGGCGAAGACCTTTTGAAATTTCGGGATGAAAAATACCAGCAGGACCGTCAACACCACCAGCGCCAGACAAAGCAAAATACACGGATAAATCATGGCGGTGAGCACCTTGGATTTCAGTTCCTTTTCGCGCGATTGGAAATCGGCGATTTGCGCCAGCACCACGTCGAGAAACCCGCCGGCCTCGCCGGCTTCCACCATGGCGACGTAAACGCGTGGAAAGACGTCCGGCGACTTCGCCATGGCACTGGCGAGCGACATGCCGTCCACGACGAGATCGTGGATTTCCCTCCACTTCGCCGCCACGAACGGTGCCGAGGCTTCCTTGTAAAGAATCACCAACGCGCGGCTCAACGGCACGCCTGAAGCCAGCAGGCTGGACAGCAGGCGCGTGAAATTTTCGAGCGCCTTGGCGGAGACTTTCCGTGACTGGAACTTGAAGGAAAGGTTGCCGAGGTTTCCCAAACCCGCCGGCAAACCCGAACCGCTTTTCACGGCGGCGGCCGCTTTTTCCACCAGATTCACCGGACGCAGGCCCAGGGTTTCGATCTGGCGCAGCGCGTCGGGCCGGCCCCCGGCGTCCAACCGACCTTCCGTCATGGCCCCATCCATTTGCAACGCTTTGTATTGAAACGTGGGCATTTTTCAGGCCGGGGGTTGAGGGTCGGGGCTCGAGAGCAGGGGCTTGCCGCTGGCGCCTTTGGCGTCCGGCTCCCGACTCTCGGCGCCCGATTGATGGGTTGTCTGCGCCACCTCCTTGGCGGTGGTTACACTTAAAACTTCATCGACGGTCGTGATGCCCAGGCGGACGAGCCGCCAGCCGTCTTCGGCCAGCATTTTCATGCCGGCACGGCGGGCAACCTCGCGAATCTGGTCGGCCGAGGCGTTCTTCAAAACGAGCTGCCGAATTTCACTGTCGGTATCCATCCATTCAAAAATGGCATGCCGGCCGAAAAATCCGGTGTTGCGGCATTCCCGGCAGCCCATCGAACGGTAAATCGTGGTGTTCGCGGGGATGCCGAGTTTCTCCTTGAGCACCTGCGCGGTCGGGGAGTTGTCCGCCTGTTTGCAGTGTGGACAAAGCACGCGGACCAGGCGCTGGGCCAGCACGGCTTCGAGCGACGACGCGACCAGATAGGGCTCGACGCCCATGTCGACGAGGCGGGTGACGGCACCCGGCGCATCGTTGGTATGCAGGGTGGAAAAGACCAGGTGGCCGGTGAGCGACGCCTGCACGGCGATTTCCGCCGTTTCCTTGTCGCGAATTTCGCCGATGAGAATCACGTCCGGGTCATGGCGCAAAATCGAACGCAACCCGCGCGCAAAGGTGAGTCCGGACTTTTCGTTGACCTGGATTTGATTGACGCCCTTGAGCTGGTATTCCACCGGGTCTTCAATCGTGATGATTTTGCGGACGGAATCGTTGATTTCGTTGAGCGCGGTGTAAAGCGTGGAGGTTTTGCCGCTGCCGGTGGGACCGGTGACGAGGATGATCCCGTGGGGCAGTTGCAGGACGCGGCGGAAACAGTCCAACTCGCGTTTATCCATGGCGAGTTCAGCCAGACCGCGCAGCGTGGCGTTTTGCCGGAGCAAACGCATCACGACCGCTTCGCCATGGAGCATGGGAATGATGGAAACGCGGATGTCCACTTCGGCATCATCGATGCGCACCTTGATGCGGCCGTCCTGCGGCAGGCGTTTTTCGGCAATGTTGAGGTGGCTCAAAATTTTGACGCGCGAAACGATGGCGGGCTGAAAGCGCTTGAGTTGCGCGGGCACCGGAATGTCCTGCAACACACCGTCAATCCGGTAACGGATGCGGAATTCGTCCTCGAAGGGTTCCAGGTGAATGTCCGAGGCGCGCAGTTCGATGGCGTCTTTTAACACCTGGTTGACAAAGTGGATGATGGACGCTTCATCTTCCCCGGCACCATCGAGGTTGGTGTCTTCGGCGCTTTCGTCAACGACTTCAAAGCCCTTTTCCTCGTCGAGCGTGCCGATGGTGTCGGCGCCGACGCCGAGGCGTTTCTTGATTTCACGCTGGATGGCTTCACTGGAAGCAAGAATCGGCTTGAGGTTCAAGCCGGTCATGGTCTTCAGCGCGTCGAGGCCCTGCGTCGCGAACAGGCGGCTGGTGGCGACTTCCACCGTGCCATTCAGGCGCTTGAGCGGAAGCAGCTCCTCCTTCAACAAAATGCGGGCGGGGAAAAGTGAGAGAAGCTGACGGTCCGGTTCGACGTCATCCAGCGTGGTATAGGCGACGCCATACTCGCCGGCCAGCCAACGAAGAACGGCCTCCTCGCTTTGCAGGGGGGGCTGGAGGCGGGCCAGCGTCACGGCATCGCTGGCGGACAATTGCCGGGCGGCAATCATGCGTTCCAGCAATGGCTTCAACGTCGAGTCTGGTTTGACGGTTTCGTTCATGGACAAACGTCAGCTTCTCCCGGATGCGTTCACCGGAGCGGTTACTGGAGCAAACCGAGCAACGTCGCCTGGGCTTCCTGTTTTACAGTCAACACCTGGCGAAGTTGGTCTTGTGCCTGGACCAGCTTGTCTTGTTTGACCTTCTGTGAAGCTTCGTATCTGGCGAGCGCCGCTTTGATTTGGGCCGGCGGTGAATTGTCATCGATCGCTTTTTGCAGCGCTTCGGCTTCCGGGCTGGGCTGGCCGCCAAAGAAACCGCCACGGCCACCACCCGGCCCGCCGCCGTTGTTGCCGCCGCGGTTGCGGAACATGCGGCCAAAACCGCCGCCGACGCCGATGTCACGGCGCGCATCCATCACTTTTTGGACGAGCGGCTGGACGGCGTTCCAGTCGGCGTCGTTGGTGAAACCGAGTTGATCCCGGATACCGTCCATTATGCGTTGCTGGAACTGGGCCGGGTCGAAGTTACCCCGGCCAAATCCGCCCTGACCGCCGCCGTTGCCGCCTCCGCCATTGTCGTTTTGTGCCAGAAGACTGCCGGCGCTCAGGCACAGGGCAGCGGCGACACCCCAGATTATAAATGTTCGGTTTGATTTTATCATAATGTGCTCGTGTTGAAGTGTGGTTTAACTGGTTTTCAGCCGGTTGCAGAGAAACATGACGTCCACGCACACGGCCACCCATTGCTTACTAGGCAGGGAATGTGCCAACCAATAAACTCCAACAAAACGCGGCCCGCTGACCGGCCTTCCGCGCAAAAGTTTCTCACTTGGACCCGGCGCGCGCAGATTTTGCGCACTCAACGCCGCCGGAGCACCCTTCACAACCGGGCGAAGCGCCACCCCGGCGGCTCCGTCCCGGATCAGGAATTCATTTTGACTAACCGACTTTGACCGTTGTAGCCTTGAACCCAGTTGCTAGAAAGTGCAGGCCGGTTTTCACCACATATATTTTACGACCATGAATAATTCAGAGCGCAAGGCTGCGATGATAAAGAACCCCCCTGGAAATGCGGTTCGACGGGGAGGACGTTTTGTCTCCTGGCTGGCGATGTTGGCGGCAGGAATGGCGGCACTGGCAGCGGTCACGACGGGTTGCCAAACCGAGCCTTCCCCGTTCGTCACGCCGGCCCCGGCGATCACCAACACGATGCGGCCGCTCATTCCCGAGGCCGTCACCGCTCCCGCGATTACCAATGCGACCGCGTTTACCTTGCGGGAGGGTGACATCCTGAAAATCAGCTTTCCCGGATCTCCCAATCTGAACAATGTCCAGCAGATCCGGACCGACGGTAAAATCACACTGCCCCTGATCGGAGAAGTGCAGGCGGCGGGGGTGACGCCGATCGATCTGCAACAAAAATTGATGGACTTATATGCCCCGCAACTGTCGTCGAAGGAGGTGACGGTGGAGGTGCAAAATTCCTCTTTCCCGGTTTATGTGACCGGGGCAGTGCTCCGCCCGGGAAAAATCACCTCGGATCATCCCATTACGGCCCTGGAGGCCATCATGGAGGCGGGGGGATTTGACTACACCAAGGCCAATTTGAAAGCCGTGGAGGTCATCCGGCAGGAAGGCGACCAGACGAAGAATTACACCTTGAATTTGAAGCTCGCCATGGAGGGAAAGATCAACGACCCGTTCTACCTGAAGCCCTCCGACATCGTTTACGTGCCGGAAAAATTCTCCTGGTTCTGACCCTGATCGGCCAACCGGCTTTCAAAGGCAGAGCCCTAATAGGCGAAGCCGATTTCGAATCCAACCTGGTGGCTGGTAAATCCAAATCCGGCGGTCGTGGATGAATCGCTGCTGATTTGGTAGAAGACGGCAACGGTGCCGCGTTTGAGCAAGGAGGTGCTGAGCCGGGTATTGAAGTAACAGTAATCGTCCGTCCGGTTTGGCGCCGCGTTGATGCCCGAATTGACGTATTTGATGTTTTGATAGCCACCGCTCAAATCCAGGTACAATCTGCCCAATAACCGCTGGTTTAAATCCCCGTCGAAACCGACGCTTTCGGAGATTTGATTCTGCAACGCCGACACCGCCACCACCCGATCCCCATTCAGGGAAATCTTTGTCTGCTCAAACGGCTGATATTGAATGCCGCCGCCGAAAACGGGATTGAGCAGGTCACCGGAGTTGCCGCCGAAAAACTGGCGATCTTCCACGCCGCCGTTAATTTGAAAGCTGATTTTGTCGGTCGCCCGCCATTTGATTCGTCCCTGATATTGTTCGAAGAGCATGTCGGGACTGGCATCCACATCGTCATAACCCAGGCCCACCCCGAGCGCCATATCGAATCGAACCCAGAAATGGTAATTCAGCCAGTCCATGGTGGACCATTCGCGGTAGCTTTGGAACTGGTCGGCCGAAACGAAATCCTGGTTGACCCCCAAATCCAGCGACATTTTGCTGTTAATGGTGTAGGTACCGTTGACCGCCGTCGCGTACGTGGTCTGCTTGGTCTGGGTCGCCGTTTCGGCCTGCGGCGTGTCGGAAACGACATAATTCTGTGACAATCCCAAAACCCAGTTCCCATAAACCGTGCCGCCGGTCAGCGTGGCCGCCTGATTGAAGGCGTTCCGAAAATGGTTGTTGGAGTAAAGCGTCCAGCTGGGCGTGTAATCCACGGTCCAATGCTGGCCCACATCCAGCCGAAATCCCGGCGCAATATTCTGAATCACGGTGCTTTCCGGCTGGTTGGTGGCCGCCAGGATTCCATCGCCGTAGATAAATTGATAATCGACATGCGGGCGCAACGTCAAAAATTTATAACGAAATGGCTGGGCCAATTCCGGGCCGGGGGCCGCGCCGGCGGGAACAAACACATCCATGTCCGACGTCGCGAAAGGCTGCAGCGCGGGCGGGGTTTCGGGCGCTTCGGGAGCGGAGGTGATCACCGATTGCGCCTGGGTTTTGCGGCTCAATATCAGCAGTCCCAGCACGACGGTCCCCCGTAACAGCCAGACATTCCTTCGGGCGAAGAGAAACAACGGTTTCATTTTGGTTTTTAGGTTCATATAAATCGGACAGTCACTCAGGATTTCAGGAGGAAAATGAGGGAACGTTCCGCGCCGTGCTGTTGTCCGCGCGCAGCGCCGCCACGTTCCAATTGCGCAGCGAATCCTCCAGGGCCTCCTCCACCGGGCGCATTTTTATTCCCGCCACCAGCAACTTGGAAACGTCCAGGACACAATTGGAGCGCGGCGCCTTGGCGCCATGACGGTAAAATTCCTCCTCGTTCTCCCAAAATTCAAAGCGCCGGTTTGGCTTCAGGATCCGTTCAACCATTTCGATGACCTGCCGCGTCGAAACCGCGCCGGGATTGGTCATGTTGTAAATCCCGAACGGCGCCTGGCGCTCCCAGAGATCCAGACAGGCCCGCACGAAATCGTCCAGCTGGGACAACGAATTCACCCCGTCAAAAACCCGGGCGTAATTTTGAATTCGCCAGAGAAAGTTCCGGGGTTCACTCCGTCCATTAAAGGGCATGCCCGGACGCCAGAGGTAAACCTCCCCTGCTCCGCGGATGGCTTCCTCCGCCAGGGCCTTGGTGCCGCTATAAAAATTACAGGGCGCGTTGCGGAACGAAAAATTGGGTTCGTCCCATTCGGTGTATCCGAAGACCTTTTCCGGGCTCGCCGCAAACAGCCGCCGCAACTCCGGGCCTTCCACGATCCGCGTGCCCGGGTCATCAATCCATTTCGCACCGCGATAAATACAACCCGACGAGATGTGCCCCCAGGGTGTGCTGGTCATCGAACACGCCCGGGAGATGGTCTGGGGCAGCAGCGTGTTGGCAAACAGCGTCTCTTCCCGCGCCGTCTCGCAGGCATCCACATTGGGCCGGCCCGGATAACCCGCCGCATTGATGATGAATTCCGGTTTGAGTTTCCGGATATAATCAAATAACAGGTCGAAATCCGTGTAATCAATCGCCTTGCGGGTGAGCGGGATAAAACTGTACCTCCGGCGGCGCAACTCCGTTGCGAAGGCCTGCCCCATGTAGCCACTGGCTCCGAGCAGCAGAATCATGGCGAATTGATTTTCAACCGACTGAACTCAGGCTTTCCACACCTGACGAGGTTTGGTTTTCACGCCGGCCATGGCGTTCCGCGTGTCAACGACGCAGGCGCTCCAATCGGCCAGTTCCTGATAATTGACCGCTTGATGGTTGGTGGCGATGATGACCGCATCGAAATGCTGCAGCGTTTCGCGGTTCCAATCCACCGAACGGGTGCCCGCCCAATGGGGATGTTCGCGCGTCACCCGGATGACCGGTACGTACGGATCGTAGTAGGCCACCTCCGCCCCGCGCGCCTTGAGGAGATCCATCAGGACGTAGCTCGGCGATTCGCGGTCATCGTCCACATTCGGCTTGTAAGCCAGTCCCACGATGAGCACCCGGCTGCCGTTCATCGGCTTCCGCAGGGCGTTGAGGGCTTCCGCGGTCCGATTCACAACATGCGTGGGCATGGCGGTGTTGATTTCGCCCGCGAGTTCGATGAAGCGCGTGTGCTGGCCGTATTCCCGGGCTTTCCAGGTCAAATAAAAGGGATCAATTGGAATGCAATGGCCGCCCAATCCCGGTCCCGGCGAAAACGCCATGAATCCGAACGGCTTTGTTTTGGCAGCCGAAATCACCTCCCAGACGTCAATGCCCATGGCCCCGTAAACGAGTTTCAATTCGTTGACCAGCGCGATGTTTACGCTGCGGAAAATATTCTCGAGCAGCTTGGTGGCCTCGGCAGCGCGGCAGGAGGAAACCGGCACCAGGGTCTTGATGGCGCGGCCGTAAAGCGCCTTCGCGCGTTCCAGACAGGCCGGGGTATAACCGCCGATCACTTTCGGAATGATTTCGACCTTGCTCTGCGCATTTCCCGGATCCTCGCGTTCCGGTGAAAACGCCAGATGAAAATCCACGCCGGCCTTCAGACCGGACCCGGCTTCGAGCACTTCCCGCAGGTCTTCATCGGTGGTTCCCGGGTAGGTCGTCGATTCCAGCACCACCAGGGTCCCCCGGGCCAGATGCGGCGCCACGGATTTGCCGGTGTCAGTGATAAACGAAATATCCGGTTCGCGGTTCTTGTTCAGCGGCGTCGGCACGCAAATGATGACCGCCTCGACTTCCTTGACCCGGCGGAAATCCGCGGAGGCCACAAAGGCGCCCGCCTTCACCGCCTCGGAAATCGCCCCGGCGGAAATATGTTTGATGTAACTCCGTCCGCTGTTGAGCGACTCCACCTTGGCCGGGTCAATATCCAGACCCAGCACCGTGACGCCGGAGCGTGCAAATTGTAGTGACAAGGGGAGGCCAACGTAACCCAATCCAATAACTGCGATCTTCATTGATTTATCTCCATTTTTCTGATTTTAGCTGCCTGGATCCGAAGCGCCGTTCATCACACACCAGCCAGCTATTGAACGGCGTGGCAAATCGGCGGTAACAATTAATGATGGGCGTCACCGCCCGGGGATGTCAGCCGGAAGAAAACAATCAGCTTCCGGACAAATCCGGGAAATCGTTCCAGCGGCAGCAACGCACAAAGTGTCTTCAGTGAATAGACCCCTGCCAGGCCGGCTGAAATCAAGCCCAGCGCGATGGCCGCCCAACGGGGAAGAAAATACCAGCTCGCGAACACGACCGCTATCAACGGCGTAAACAGCAATCCCAAACGCCGATTCGCCCCGGACCACTTAAACCCGCACACCCGGCGGACGACAGCATAAATGAGGACAAAATAAACCACATAGGTCACAAAGAACGCCATACCAATACCGTTCAAGGCAAAATACCGTATACCAAACCAGGTCAGTCCCAGCGACACCAGATTGGTCGAAAGCTCAGTCCAAAAGAAGATTTTGCCCGCGCCTCGCGCCAGCAGAATGAAGCCCATCGGCCAACTGGCGACCCGCAACATCATACCCAGGCAAAACCAACGAAGAATCTCCACCGCCGGCGCGAATTTAGCCGAGTAAAACAGTCCAATAACCAGGGGGGCGAAGGCCAGCGTTGCCAGGACCCCGGGACAGGCCGCCAGCAATCCCACCTCGGCCTGTTCATTCACCAACCGGTTGCATTCCTCACGATCGCCGGCGATGGCCGTCAAGCGCGGATAAAAATCCGTGCCCATTGCTTGGAGGATGAAATTGACATAAAGCACGCTGAACGCCCAGGCGGCCTGGTAAAAGCCGGCTGCCTCCAGGCTTATCCCGCGCAGTGCAAAGATACGAATCAGATAATTGGTACCCAGCACCATCAAGCTGCTGGCCATGAAAACAAATCCAAGCTTTAACAACGCCGAAGCTTCGGCCATTACCTGGGACGTGGTGATCCGAACCGTTTCCACCCTGATTTTCCGGGCATACCACCAGGACATGAGAATGCCCATTGCGGCTGCACAAACCAGTGCCGGGACCACGCCCTGTTCGGCGATGCCGTGTCGGTAATACAGATATACGATCACGATGCTAAACACGGTCCCATAAAGCGCGCCCAGCACATTCATGCGGGCGAGATCGGCAATCCGGCGCATGCCCTGGATGACCGCCCCCTGCCCCGCGGAAACATCGCCAAAGAACGCCGCCAGCGCCAATAAGGCAATGGCCGCCACATGCCGGCTGTCTCCGAATGTCAGCAACGACAATGGTTTGCTGCAGGCGAGTAAAAACAAAGCGCCCAAAGCGCCGGTATAAAAAGCCACGCGCCGCAAGGTAATTACGGTACAGGCAATGCGACGGCTGTCGCCGGTGCCGACGGCTTCGGCAATCTGGCGCACCCCGCTGGTATTGATGCCCATGCCGGCTACGGTGCGGGTCAGATTGCAGATGGAATCGTATACTCCAAACAATCCATAGCCCGACGGCCCCAATAACAGAGCCATGGCCTTGGTGCGAACAATGCTAAATCCAACATTCAGCACCGACGAACCGCCAATCAGCACCGAAGATTTTACAATCTGACCGTAGGATTTTTCGCCCTTGTTCAAAGTCTTGACACTGGTTTCCAATTGGACTGAAACGGGAGGCATTCTTAAAAAATTATTTGACAGCCAGATTGGTTTGCCCCGCAACATAACCGGCTTCGTCGGCCGAAAGATGCGGTCCCAGCGGCAGGCTTAGCACCGTCTCCGCCATGGTTTCCGCGACGGGAAAGGTTCCGCGCGCCCATCCGGCCTCCGCATAGGCGCCGGAAAGATGCGGTGGCACCGGATAATGAATCAACGTGCCAATGCCGGCCTCGGTCAGCCGCGTCTGCAAGTCATTCCGCCGGGGATGGCGCACCACAAAAAGATGCCAGGCCGGTTCCGCCCATTCCGGGACGAACGGCAGGGTCAGGCCGGAAGCACCGTTCAATTCCGTCAGATAGCTGGCGGCCACGATTCGGCGGCGTCCGTTCCACGCGTCCAGTTTCGCCAGTTTCACGCGTAAAAAAGCCGCCTGCAGTTCGTCCAGGCGCGAATTGTAGCCCTTCACCTCGTTGTAATATTTTTTTCTGGACCCATAGTTGCGCAGCAGACGCACGCGATCCGCCAGCGACGCGTCGTCGGTGGTCACGGCGCCGGCGTCGCCAAACGCGCCCAGGTTCTTGCCCGGATAGAAACTGTTGCCGGCGGCATCGCCCAGGGAACCCGTTCGCCGGCCTTTGTAACGCGCACCCTGTGCCTGCGCGTTGTCTTCAATGACTTTCAGGCCGTGTCGGCGGGCGACACTCAAAATCGGGTCCATATCCGCTGGTTGTCCGTAAAGATGCACCGGCATGATGGCTTTGGTTCTGGGCGTGATGGCGCCTTCAATCCGATCCGGGTCCAGGTTGCAAGTCCGGGGATCAGGTTCAACCGGCACGAGTGTGGCCCCGGCATAAGACACGGCCAACCAGGTGGCAATGTAGGTGTTGGAAGGGACGATCACCTCGTCACCCGCCTTGATATCATAGGCCCGGAGGATCAAATGCAACGCTTCCAGGCCGTTCCCGACACCCACGCAATATTTCACTCCGCAATAATCGGCGAATTCCTGTTCAAAGGCCTCCACTTCCTTTCCCAGGACATACCAGGCGGAGCGCATGAAGCGAAAATACGCCTCATCCAGCCCGGCTTTAAGCTCCTCGTACGGAGCCACAAAATCGAGGAACGGCACCTTCACGAACCGGCGCCTCCCACCACTCGAAGATATTCACGGTAATCGCGAAAGTAATCCTTTTCATCGTACGGCTCGGAGGCCAGGGCCAGGCAGACGGAGCCGGAGGAAAAATTGTCGATTTCCCGCCAGACCATGGGCGGCAGATGCAGCCCGTAATACGAACGATTCAAATGAAACCGTTCCTTTTCCTTGCCATCGTACACCACCACGTCAAAGCTGCCGGACATGGCGATGAGGAACTGGTGGCACTTTTTGAGCGCGTGGCCGGCCCGATCGGCGCCCCCGGGCACATCGTACAGATAAAACACCCGTTTGATCGCAAAGGGGATATGGCGGTCACCCTCAATAAAGGTCAGATTTCCCCGCGGATCCACCATTTTGGGCAGGTTGACGATTTGACATTGTTTTATGTTCATAAAAGTCGGATCGGATGATGAAACATCAGTAGTTGATTTTGCATTCGGGAACACTTTCTTCCCATTCCTTGATCTTGGCCTCGGCAAATTGGGCCAGGGGCAGCACCCGTTCGCGGGCCCGCAACCAATTCCCGGCATTCAAGGTGAAGTGCACCATGTCCACCGGTTCGCCGCCGATGATCTGGCCGGCGGATTTTGTGCCGCTTTGCCGGAAGCCAAGTTTCCGGCAAAGCGAGTGAACAGCCAGATTGGTGGACACGCATCTCGCCAGCAATTCGCGCAATTTCAATTCGCGAAAGGCCAGGTCATACGTCAGCAGGCAACAGGGCAACGCTGCCGACACGGTCGGACGTATGATATAGCGTCCCCATTCGGCGGTGTCGCCGGAAAGATCGTACAGTCCGTTGGTCCCCAGAGGGGTTCCCGCCGCGGTTTCAAGGAGGAAATAGAAATCGCCTTCCTGTTGAAAATAGGCCTCCAGCCATTTCCGCTGGCTGGCGACGTCCGGTGCGGAATCGCCCACCTTGCCTTTGACATAATCCTGATTCCGCAACCATACAATGAACGCCGCATCCTCCATCTGAACCGGGCGCAATCGCAGGCCGAAGCCTTCCGCATGTAAAACGTGTCGCATGGTCAAATCGTCATTTGTAATCTCATTGCATCTTTGAAATTCGCAGCCCCCAACCGAGATCACAGGGTCAGACGGCGGTTGGCTGGTGGATTTCCTCCCAAGGCTGGGTCCGGCCCAACTGCGTTTTTTCCCAGTCCAACACCTGTACCCCGGCAAGGGTTGCCAGGGGCAACAACGAATCACGGACTTTATTCCAGTCTTCCGCCGTCAGAAGATACTGGACCAAATCCACGGGTTGGCCATCAATCATTTGCGCTGCCTGCTTGACGCCGACGCGCTTAAAGCCGGATTTCCGATGGAGGGAATGGAGGGGAATATTGGTGGACACACAATTGCTCCGGATTTCGGTCAATCCCATGTTTTCAAAGGCATAATCCACCAGCAAAATTCCGTTGGGCAGCCCGGCCACGATTTCGGGCCGAATGATGTGGCGTCCTTTCTCCGCGCTGGACCCGGCCACATCATAAATTCCGTGGGTCCCCAGAGAGATCCCTCTCAAAGTTTCGACGATGAAATAATAGTCACCTTCCCGTTCAAAATAGGTTTTCAGCCAGGCCTCCTGGGCGCGCACACTTTGGGCCGAATCGCCAACTCTTCCCTTCACATAGTCCTGATTCCTCAGCCAGGTAATGAACGCGGCGTCCTCCACGCGAACCGGGCGCAATCGCACGTTAAAGCCTTCCAAATGGATGTCGTGGCGCATGATTATGGACAAACGCAAACTGTTCAGTGCCCGGACCGTTCAAACGGGAATGACAATTTCCTGCCGGTATTGGAGCACGATTCGCCGCACTCCCACAATCCGGGAGGCGATCTCCCGGACCTTCTCAATCATAACGACACCCAAACCCATGCCCGCATGGCTGCCTTGCAGGGCATAATCCGGATGCACTGCGATGTGCATGATGTCAACTTCATCGACCGAAGTTCGCAGGAAGATCACCACGCCTATCGGGCTGCCGTCGAGGCGGGCCCCATCGTAGGCAAAAAGGGTTTGCGCCTCACAATTTTCAATCTTCACCGACAGGGTGTCCGCGGTCTGCTCGATCCGCGGATGGCCGAACTTTTCAAGTGAATCGACGATGCCTTTCCGCACCCGAAATTGTCCCGGGTTGAAGAACAGCAATTCCTCCACCGCGTGACGGCAGTGCTTCAAAGTTTTCGAGGAAAAGGTGAAACTCATGATCGGGAACACAACCCCCGCGGTAGCGCGTGGCTTCGAATCGATTCAACCACCATGTCTGATTTAATAGGAACTGAATTTGCCGCCATCCACGATGAGCTCCTGTCCGGTAATCCAGCGGGCACGCTCGGATGACAGAAACTCCACCGCGTCCGCGATGTCCTCGGGACGCCCGAACCCCAGGGGATAGGTCGCCTGCACCGACGCCAGAAAGTCGGGATTGGTGAAGTATTGTTTCGTCATCCCCGTTTCAACAATACCCGGCAGAACCGAGTTCACGCGAACCGTGGGGGCCAGTTCAACCGCCAGCGCGCGCGCCAGCGCGTCCAGCGCACCTTTGCTCGCACAATACACGGAATAGCCTTTGCCTCCCAGCTTGCTGCTGATGCTGGAAACAAAGGTGATGGTTCGCAACGCCCCCTTGTTGACGCGTTTCTGGGCCAGTGGCCGGATGATTTCCAACGCGGAAAAAAAGTTCACATTGAAAACCTTGGTTACAAACTCCGTCTCCACGGCCCGCACCAGTTGATCGCCGGTGATCCCCGCCGAATGGATGAAATGTTCGATGCCAATGCCTTTCGCCGCCAGCAATGACGTCAGTTCATCCACGATTCCGTCCAACCGGCTCAAGTCCCGCACCCACAACAAATGCCGCTCCGGGTTGGCACCCGCGCGCCGCACGGCCTCCAAACTCTCCCCGTTCCGGCCGACCAGGATCAGGTTGCGGTGAGGGGCAAGCTTCAGCGCAATGCTCCGGCCAAAGCCCGAGGATGCGCCCGTGATCAAAGTGTACGATTCTCCCATGGATTCCTCAAACCGGTTCGTATTCCACAAGCCTGCAGGTGGTCAACGGACCCAGGGTCATGACCATCGTCAGCCAGGCCAGCCCCACCCCAAAACCGCTCACGCAGACCCGATGCTGCGCCCGCAAAAATTCCGCGGGATAGTTATGGCTAATCACCAGCGGAATCGTCGTCGAACTGCTGTTGCCGTACAGGGTCACGATATTGTTGGGCATTTTCGCCGGCGGAATTTTCATTTTGGCGGCCATCTGTTGCAGGATGAACGCATTCGGCTGGTGAAACAGAAAGTACTCGATGGAGTCAAGGCTGTCGCCCGAGAACGCGAGCACCTCTTGAACCTGCCGCGGAACATCCTCCATCGTGAAATTGAAGATGGCCGCGCCGTCCATGGAAACATGATGGAGATTTTGACGCATTCCCTCCTCCACCTCCCGTATCACGAGCGTTTCCGGCGACGCCGGCGTCCGATACGCGCCGCCGGGAATAAGGATCGCCTTGTGGCGGGAACCATCATTCTTCACGTCCATGTAAATGGGGTTTTCGGCTTCGCAACGCTCCACGATGGTCACGGAACCGGCATCCCCCGTCAGTGGATAGGAAATCCGGTTGCACCGGTCCACTTGTTTGCTGCCCGTGTCTCCATTCAAGAGCACAACCTTGGGTAGCGCGGTGATTTCCAGTAGCAGGAAGGCCTGCATCAGGCCGACGGCAAACCCCGCGCATCCCTGATTGATGTCGAGACAAACCACATCCGGGCCGAGACCCAGTTTTCCATGGAGCACATTGCTGGTGGGCGGGGCAAAATAATCCGGGGTTTGCGATACAAACAGCAAGGCGCCGATGTCCTCGCGTTTCAGTGTTCCCTCCTTCAGTAACTGTTGCAAACCGTACAGGCAAAGATCCGAAGAGCATACTTCCGGCGGCGCAATCCGGTGCCGGTCCAGGCCAATCATCTTCTTGAAACGCCGGGCCTTGTCGTCCGTAAGCTTAAACAGCGGGTACTCGTCGTCAAAACGATACTCCTCCCTGGGCACCACGGAGACGATGGCGCTGATTCTCTTGTGTTTAAAGATATGCTTCATGAATTTGCTTTCGCAGGCGAAACCATCCCCCGGAACCCTACTTCAATTTTCCTTCCACCAATTTTTCCAGATCGGCCGCGGTGACCGCCGACCGCATCTCATCCGCCTTGATGGCCACGCCGAATTTTGAATCGGCCATGGCCATGACGGAAAGGACCGCCAGGGAATCCCAGGTTTCAAAATCTTTCAGCACATTTTCAGGCTTCACCTCCTCGGCATCAAGAATTTGTGCCATTTGTTCGTAGAATAATGTTTTGTCCATATGTTTTCTGACTTCAGTTGTTTGAGTTCGATCACGAGTAAGGCACCTGCCGGTCAGGCTGACCAGCGTGATGCCTCAAGTCAAGTTGCGTCCCTTCCATCCATGGTTCTGCTCCCCTATGCATAGTCGATCAGGCTGTTGAAATTAACGCGGCCCAAATCGAGCAGCATGGCACCCCACGTCAACCCCACTCCAAACCCGGCAAAGCATACCTTGAACTTCTCCTGGATCAGCCGATCTCCCAGATTGAAAGCGATCGCCGTCGGGATGGTCACCCCGCTGCTGTTCCCGAAATTTTCAACCACATTGCTGGGCATCTTGGCATGGGGTATTCGCATCTTGTCCGCCAGTTTCTGCAACATAAACCGGTTGGGCTGGTGGCAGAAGAAATAATCCACCTGCTCGATCGAGCTGCCCGTGTGCTGCAGCAGATCGGCGATCAAGGCCGGCACCTCCACCTGCACGAAATTGAACACCGCCGACCCGTCCATGTGCAGATGATCCTTGGCCCGGAGATTATTGTCGCCCACGTCCTCCAAACACGCGGTCTCCGGCGAACTGGGACGCCGAAACCCTCCCGCGGGTATCATCAGCACGTTGTTGCGTGTGCCATCCATCTTGAGGTTGGCATGAATGACGGAATCGACGGTGTCACGCTCCACCACCGTGATGGAGGCGCCGTCACCAATCAGCGGGTAGCTGTTGCGATCCTTCGGCGACGTTTTACGGCTGAGCACGTCGGCATTCACCACCAACACCTTGCGGATGCTTTCCTGTTCCAGCAGCAAAAAGGCCTGAATCAAGCCGATGACAAAACCGGCGCAACCTTGATTGATGTCCACACAGAAAAGGTCCTTTTTAAGATTCAACCGCCCTTGAATGACATTGCTGGTCGGCGGCATAAAATAGTCCGGCGACTGGGTGACCAGAATGAGGGCATCAAATTCATCCGGGAGCAGGAGCTCCTTCTCGAACAGGTGTTTCAAGGCAAAAACCACCAGATCGGAAACGCAAACGCTGGGTTCGACAATACGGTGCTTGTCGTATCCCATCACTTCCTTGAGCTTGAGGGAGCGCGCCTCGGGAAAGTTAAAATTCTTCATGTCGTCCACAAACGACTGTTCCCTCGCCGGGAGAACGGTGAGGATGCCGCTGATACGTTTGCGCCGGAAGGTGAAATTCACAGTTTGGCCCCGCTTTTGCGCAGAAGCGTCTCAATGGTTTCCAGGTTTTTGAAATTGTCGGGAACAATTTCCGTGCCGGGGATGGAAATGCCGTATTTTTTATCCAGGGCCGACACCAGGGTGACCACGTCGAAGGAATCCAGCAGTCCCTCCGCGATGAAATCCCGGGACCGGGAAAAATCCAGCTCCGGACGGATTGTTTTGAGGATGGCGAAAATGTCGTTCAAGGCGGTATTGGATAAATAATCAGTCACAATTTATCAAGAGTTCTGCTTCCCGATCGCGCAGGCGCAATTGCCGGCCCTGAAACGCAACCGCAGACCCGTCGCGCTGGCCCGGGTCGGCCGGCCGGATTTGATAGCCGGTGATCGACCAATCCGTTCCCAGGTGATGCAGTTTCGGCGGGGCAAAGACCTTGAACTTGCCGTAATCGAGCGCCCGCAAAAAGGCATAGGCTTGTTTTACCGTCCACTCCGGATCCAACACCCCGCCGTGGGGTACATCGGTCGAACGATGGTAGCTCGTCCTGCCGTCGTTGCGGACCGGCGTGCAGGTGTAGGAATGGTTCAAGAGCGAGGGCAGTATTTCCATGAACACCGCGGCGGCGACCTCCAGGGTCTGCAGCGTCAGATTGAGGGCGGTGATATCACCGTCGATGGCAATTGATTTTTGCACAATGACATCTCCGGTGTCCACGGCCGGATGAACCTGGTGCCAGGTGATGCCGGTGATTTCGTCCATTTCATAGATGCTCCAGGTCGGGGCATTGCGGCCGCGATGCCGCGGCAGGAGGGAATTGTGGAAGTTGATGATATTGAGCGCCGGATTTTCCAGCACCTCGCGGGGAAAAATAAAATAGTTGTAGGCGCTGACCACCAGCGTGGGCTGACGGATCGACAAAAAATATTGGGACAGGGATTTTTGATCCAGCATCAACTGGTAGGCGACGCCTCGTTTGCGACACAAGGCGGCCAGCGGGGAAAAACCCTGGCTGCCCGATTCGATGCAACCGGCGACCGGGACGGGGCGGGCGAGGCAGGCTTCCAGGCAACTGCAGGGAAGCCGCCCGGTGCCGATAATGATGATCTGTTGTGGATTCAAGCCGGTATGCTTTGCAGGGTCGCAGACAGTTTGACCCGGTCATATTTTCCGTTCGCCGTGAGCGGTATCTTGTCCAGACGATGAAATGACGTCGGCAACATGTATTTGGGCAGACGGGTCAGCATCTGCTCGCGAATGGAGGCCGGCAACAGGTCCCGGTCCGACTCGTAAAACAGGGCGATTTCCTTCTTGTCCGGGTTGTAAACAACACAGCCGTTGTGAAGGCCTTCCACCTGGAAGGCGGCGTGTTCGATCTCGCCCAATTCAATCCGGTAACCCAGATGTTTGATCTGAAAATCCTTGCGGCCGGTGAACATGATTTCCCCGCGGGCATTGCGGAAGACCAGGTCACCGGTCCGGTAAATCAATTCCGGAAAATGCGGGTTGAGGGGGTTTTGAACGAAAGCCGCGGCGGTCTTTTCCGGGTTGTTCCAATAGCCCAACGCCAGGGAGCTGCCCCGCACGCAGATCTCACCCGGTTCGTCCGTCCCGGCCGGTTCGTTTTTTCCGTTGAGAATTAAAATGTCGCTGTTGCGGCAGGGGAAACCAATCGGCAGGGCCTCCTCGTCCTTGAATTCCCGGTCCACGATATAATAGGTGCAGTCCACGGTGATTTCAGTGGGCCCGTACAGATTGGAGAAGAGGGCGTCGGGATAACTGCGGCGCCAATAGTTAAGCGTCCGGGTGGGCATCACCTCGCCCGCAAACAGGATTTTTTTGATTGAGGCCGGGGCCAGTGAATCCAGAATTTTGAAATTGGCCACACTGGTCATCACCGACGGCACCCAGAAAAACGTGGTAATGCCCATCCGTTCCACAAACTGCATCAATTTGAGCGGGTAACCGAAATTCTCTTCCGGAATCAGGACGAGCGTCGCCCCACAGGACAGGCACAGGTAAAGGTCCAGTGTGGAGTTGTCGAAAAAGAACGGAGCCTGATTGCCAATCACCTCGCCCTCGGAAATCTGATAGCAGTCGCGCGCCCAGTCAATGTAATCGATGACCCCGCGATGCGGAATAACGACGCCCTTGGGTATGCCGGTGGATCCCGAGGTATAGATGATATAAACCGGGTCGGTGTCGATCACGGATTGGAGCCGTTCCTGCAAGCGTGCGTTATCGTAATGCATCTCCGGAGCGAAGGCCCGTTCCACCAGGAGCAACTGGTCTTCCGGGATCCCCAGGGAACGCAAGGCAGGAGCGTGGGCGGGCGCAGTAACAATGACGGCCGGTTTCAGGTTTTGCAACATGCTCCGCAACCGCTCCGGTGGCGATTTGATATCGAGGTTGGCGTAACAGTTGCCCGTATACAGGGCCCCCAGATTGGCAATGACGGCCTCGATGCTCTTCGGGAGGAATACGGCCACCGGCTGGTTGATGGCCGCGGTTTTTTCCAGAATCAACGCCGCGCAGTTCTTGGCAAAATGCCCAATCTCCTCGAACGTGAAACTCCGGCTGGCGTCGCGGATGGCCACTTTGCCCCGGCATTTAAGTAAGGGACCTTTCTCCAAATATTCCAGAACGTTTATTTGCATGACGATAAACCACCTCCCTGCTTCAAACCGCCAAAAAATCAAACACCCTTTTAATTACTGATGACCACCCTGAAGAATCGCTGAGATGAAGCGCTTAGATTATTGGTAACTATGATCGGATTGCCCGTGCCCGGCACGAAGCCGCCCAGGGAAATCCAGGTCCCTGTAGTGAGATCGTCTTCATATTGAAGTTGATAGTTCTGACTGGTAACCGTTGGCCAGCTGAAAACAAATTGGCTCCCATTCAAAACCAACCCGCTCAACTGGGGCAACGCCACCACAGTGAGTGTTCCGTTGACAAACGTGAAGTTGTAATTGGCGGCGGATAGTGTCCCGGGGCCGGCGGTAATCGGATAGGCTCCCGGCAGGCTGTTCGTCGTGGCACTGGTGCTTAAGTTTGGAGCGCCGCTAAGGACGTTCGTCCCTTCGCCGTTGACAAAACCATTGTAACTGGCGGTCAGAGGAGGAATCGATAGTCCATAGGTCATGTTCTGGTTAACGGCACTTACCGTCAGCGTGGCGGGCGTTATGCTGGCTGACAACCCGGTCGGCTGGCTCAGCGTGTAGTTCCCTGCCGCACTCCCGGTCAGCGTCAATCCACTTACCGTGACTCCAATCCCTGTCCCCACGTTCGGGCTCACAAAATTCGCCACGTATCCATTCGTCGAAAGCTGGACATTGCTCACGTCACCCGCCAATACCCCGGCGAGGACGACGTTGTTCGAGGATAGGATGGCCGCCGTCGTTCCGTCATACACCTTGTTGTTGGCGGTCAAGCCAGGGTTCAAAACCAGTATTCGGTAGAATTGTTGCGGTAGGCCATCCACGAAATTGGTTTGCGTGGCGGTCAAACCTGTAGCCACCACATCCGGTGACAAGTTACTCCAGGTCGTCCCATTCAGGTTGTTATTGTATTGCACCCGATACATTCCACCAGTAACCGAATTCCAGGTAACGGTAACAACACCGTTGGTCAGGCCAACTGAAGTGATTAGCGGTGAGGGTACCGTCAAAATCGTAACGGTCCTGCTAGTAATGTTCGCGCTCAAGCCAGTCGGCTGAGTCAGCGTGTAGTTCCCCGCCGCACTCCCGGTCAGCGTCAATCCACTTACCGTCACCCCAATCCCCGTCCCCACATTCGGGCTCACAA
>Ga0070731_10000884_pt1 | contig 35129 bp, 33 predicted proteins | sample Coa_R1_2_FD_66448 | JGI IMG/M metagenome (GOLD analysis project Ga0070731, IMG submission 66448) | Surface soil microbial communities from Centralia Pennsylvania, which are recovering from an underground coalmine fire - Coalmine... | ecosystem: Environmental > Terrestrial > Soil > Unclassified ... | reverse complement strand
CGATGCCTTCGTGGCTGCCTACAACGAAAACGCCGAACCGTTCGCGTGGAAGAAGAAAAGGGTCTTTCAGCGCCAGTTCAAAAACCGACGTATCACTCAGCTCTGATTCCGGGTACTAGGACAATCGGTTGGATTTGCGGCGGACCGGGATCAACACTATCCTCTCCGGTGCGCCACGACCTGACGCGGCTGCTCGCGCAGGTCCGCGCGGCACGGGTCATGCCGTGGCGACCGCGCAAGGTAAGGCTGTACGGGAAATCGGGAAATGCGTGCCTGGACCGATGTTCACCGGCCAAAGAAGAGGTCTGTCGCGCCGTTGCCATACATGGGTGAATGCCGGTCCGGTCATCCATTTTGGCCTTTCAAGCCTGCCGGTGTCCGGCGCAGGGGAAGTCCGGCAATCAGGGTTTTTTGAGCGCAAACACCGTGCCTCCGCCATAGGCGCCGCCATCTTGTGTGGTGCCATACAGCTTGCCCTTCACATCGATCAGGCTCGGGTAAGGTTGCGCGCCGTCGGTGCAATTTTGCTGGCCGCAAAAGGAATAAAGCACTGTCTCGGCGCCCGTGGTCGGGTTGACCGCGTACACCGTGCCGTCGCCAGACGCGCCGCCGGCCCCGGTTGTACCATACAGCGTGCCTTTCACATCGATCAGGCCGGCGTAGGGGTACTGGCCGTCGGTGCCGTTGCCAAACGCGTGAAGTACCGTCTCCGCGCCTGTCTTCGGGTCGAGCGCAAATACCGTGCCCTCGCCAGCTGTGCCGTCCTCCACCGTTGTGCCATAGAGCGTGCCCTTCACGTCGACGAGGCCGGCCTCGGGCTCCGAGCCGTCCGTGGCGCCGCCGAACGTGTGGAGCACCGTCTCCGCGCCGGTCGCCGGATTGATCGAGAACGCCGTGCCGCCGCCATTGGCGCCGCCGTAATAGGTCGTCCCGTACAGCGTGCCCTTCACATCGATCAGGTTGGCGTAAGGGAACCAGCCATCCGTGCCGCCCAGGAAGGAATAAACCACTGTCTCTGCCCCGGTTGTCGGGTTGACCGAGAATACCGTGCCGTAATCCTGGGCGCCGCCCTCGTGCGTAGTGCTATATAGAGTGCCATTCACATTGAGCAGTCCGGCCTCGGGGTGAAGGCCGTCCGTGCAGTTGTTCTGGCCGCAAAAGGAATAAATTACCGTTTCAGCGCCGCTCGCCGGGTTGACCGAGAACACCGTGCCGCCGTTATGGGCGCCCCCCTCATTTGTCGTTCCATACAGCGTGCCATTCACCTCGATAAGACCGGCCTCGGGGGATTCGCCGTCCGTGCCGCCCAGGAAGGAATAAACCACCGTCTCCGCGCCGGTTGTCGGGTTGACCGAGAACACCGTGCCACAGCCGGGATGGAAGCCGCGCACGCCGCAATCTCCGACACCGCCCTCATAGGTCGTGCCATACAGTGTACCGTTAACGTCGATAAGGCCGGCATAGGTGTACTTGCCGTCCGTACCACTGCCGAAGGAGTGCAACACTGTCTCTTTGCTCCTGGCAACTGCTGTTGCCGGAAACTGCAAGGCGAATGCGCAGCCAACCGCGCTGGCGCACAGACTGAAGATAAGGCGTTTCATCGCTGTCTCCCTTGTCCAATAAGCGGCGTATCCTCATGAACAGACGCGCGCGAAAAGCATCGGCGTCCATGCGGTGTCTTTTATTGCCCCGACTGTGGAGCACGTCGAACGTGCTGTTCTGAGCAGGCTCAAACGCGATCCCATCGCCGCCTGTGTTGCCGCCATTCCAGAAGACGATTGGCCCTGCATGTTTATTCCAGCTGCCACGTGCATTTGACCCAGATACCCGCTGCGGCCGAAATGAGACGAATTAATCGGGGCGACACGACCCGAGTCCGGCATCAGGTAGCAAGCTTCATGGGCAACCGTTCCCGCCGTGAACTGGAAGGCCTCCGGGACGGCAACACAATCCTAAGGGTAGCGGTCTTAGACTGCTCCGCGAAAACGCGGCATGGAAGGCAGCCTGATGTTTGACTGGACCCGGGGCCTTGGAATTGGGTGCATCGTCTTCGCTATCTGCGACCTTGGGATGCACGTTCATTTGCCGCTCCTGGATCAGATGATGATCGCTGGCGCTCTGGTTGCCGCGATCGTGTCGCTCTCCAACCGAATCAGCCAGTTCCCGGCAGCCGTGGCGCAGCACGATCCCGAACCGTCATCGGATCGTACGATGCGTCCGTAACGGGCTTCCGTTCGATCTCCCAGGCCTGTAGGCCCGTCACGTTCGCTCCGGTGCTCTTGAGGATCCGGCACGCAGCGGGCGATGGTGTGGCAGCGGTCTGTGCTACACTGGGAGCACTCTCGGGACCGCGCGGAGCCATCCTGCGATGAGAAGAACAGCCGCTGCCATCGCCATGGCGATTGTGATGTTCGCTCGCCCGTTGATCGCCGATGACAATTCCACCTTTCAGTCTCTTTGGGCGGAGGCAACACGAAACGCGGACTGCAAGCCTCCCGCAGAGTACCCGACTTCATCCTGGTCTCCTGCAACAGCGAAACGACGTTGTGGTATTTCACGAAAACCCAATCATCCCGCCCACCCGGCTGTGATCAAGCGGGTCATTCAACAGACCGCCGCGGGAACATGGACCGCGCACCAGGACGGCAGGTCGTTTGCCCGCGCTTCCGCGCAGCCGGCGTTCAAGACCTGGTACGACGATCTCGACCGGCAGATGCAGGAGCAGCTGAAACGCGAACCCGGTTCGGCGTCACAAGACTCAAAATAGTACAGACGCGTTCGGATAGCGCATGCTACTTCACTGTTAGGTACGGTCCGGTGGTTTGTTGCGTGAAATCGTCACGTCGGCATGCGCCAGGCCGATGCGGTTGGAACAGCCAGTACCAGGAGTGTCGGGCTTCAGCCGATCATCTTCCCAACTCTGCCGTGTCGGTTTATCTCAGCCTGACGTAAGGCCCCTTCCTTTTTTCCTCCCAGGGTGAAGTGGAACTATCGCCGCTTGAACCGCTGTGCGTTTGTACGTACGCTTTGCGCAACGTTCCCGGGTCGACCGCCCAATAAAGTACATTCGCATGATCATGCGGGTACACCTGCTCCATGATCCAGTAGGTCTTGTGATAGAGAAGTTTGGTTGGGCTTATTGGAATCTCGATCTTCGTGCATCCCGACGCCGCGGTAGCAGAACCGCCGGCAATCAGGTCTCCCGGAAGGCCGCTCGCCGTGTTGCTGTAGACCCCCGCGAACAGGTCGCCGGCGAATCCCTTGGTGTTCTTTTCCTCAACCTCGATTGTCTGGACAATTTTGCCATGCCCAAGGACGGGAACGGCCACGTGCGTCCACTTGGTAAAGACGTCAGAGTGAGCATGGGAAACGCCGAACTTCCCATAGGTACAAAGAAAGCGGGTATTGGGGTCTCGGCTGGCAACATGCATATCAGTCTGCGCATGTGCGGTGCGCCAGACAGCAGCAATGCGACAGCCGTCATGGCGGTCGAAAGCAGAAGACCTGTCCTGAACATGATGTTCCCCGAGGCCTGCAACCCTGCGTCCGCGGCGTTCTGCGACGCTCCTGATGCAACCTCAATCAGCTTACTCCTGCCCCGGCAGCCCGCAAACGGTGTCTCCGCTGGCGATCGTTGGTCCTGCCCGGGCGCAGCATCTGCGTTGTGCCGGCCTGGATGCCCGGTTGCCCGGCAGTGCATGCCGGCCGGTCTAATTCCCCAGCCTGCACGCCGTATTTTCGGTGGTGCCGTAGAGATTGCCGGCCTTGTCCCTGATGAGACCACCGCGCGGAAAAGTCCCGTCGTCGCCGCTGCCGAAGAAATGAAGAGTCCGGTAGCCTTTGGCATGACCCGTCCCAGGGCGAAGCGAGCAGTGCTGCTGCAACGCCGCCGATTGTGGTCGCGAGCAGGAGTGCTTTCCGGAGCATGTCAGAACATGTCAGAATGTCCCTCAGTCCGCCGGTGGATTGGCGATGAGGTAGGGAAAGCCGTTGTTGATCTTCTTGTCCTGCGACCAGATCGCTGGGTCAAAACCGGCGGGAAGCGCTGAGCGGAGCTTCTTGCTGGTCATCCCGGTAATATTTGGCACATTTCCAAAGTTGCCGGTTCCGGACCTGGTTCCACTTGTTGTCTTGTCCCAATTGCAATCGTCGAGATCGCCTGTTTCCAGATATCCGATAAAGCCGCCCTGGTAATTCGCGGGCTGAACGGAACCTGTCGAATAGGACGTGCTTACTTCACCGGAAGAGTATTGCATGTCCTCGCCGATCAATCCTCCAGCGTCGTTCTCGTACAATCCTGCAAATACACCCCCCGTGGCATAGGAGTTGCTGACTGTGCCACCATCATGGAAGCCGAGCAGCCCTCCCGCAAACTGGCAGCCCTTGTGCCAACCGACCGCTCCACTGGCAAACGATTGATCAACAGTACCGATATTGTAGCCCGCCACTCCTCCGCAGTCGGCCCCCTCCCCGCCGAGGATTGTTGCGGCCGAGGACGAATTGCGTATCGTGCCGTTATTCTGTCCGACGATGCCGCCGGTCAGGCTGTCCGCTATGCCGGCAATCGTGCCATCGACATGAACACCGTACAGGAGACCATTGTTGCTGTAAGCCACGATACCGCCGACGTTCTCGAATCGCTTTTCTCCGTTGATCTGGACACGGCGCAGAGTCAGATTTTCGACGGCACCGGATATTTCCGAAAACAATCCGGCACCAAATTCGGCCGAGCGATTCTTGATTTTCAGATGGGCGATGGAATTACCCAAGCCCTGAAAATTGCCGGAGAACGGAGTCACGACCGGATTTGTGTACACTCCATCGGGGCGCGCATCATAGTCACGCGCCAGGGCAAAATTGCCTCCAGGGTTGGCGGCAACGGCATTCGCCAGCAATTGTATCGACGAAACCAGCATGTAACCGGCACCGTCGATCACAAGTTGACTTGTCAGGTTTGCAAACTTCACCCATCCTCGCGGACCAAAGGACAGCATGCCTCCTGTGCCGCCGTCGTTTGTCGTAATCGTCAGACCACCCGATCCCCCAACGGAAACGTGCTTGTCGATGGTGACGGATTTGTAGGCGTCGAGCGCGAGCGTGTTCGGGCTCGGCCAGGTGAGCGGAGCCGCGATGGTAATATTGTTCGCCTGAACGCCCGATCCGGTCGTCGTGACCGTGACATTGCCGGATGCCAGCAAGGTTTCCAAATCGCTTACGTTCAGTACGGCGTCCGTGGCAGTGGGAAAACAGACGCCCGCCATGCACGTCATATTCTCGGTAGCGGCAGGTGAGATCGTCACGTCGGCGTGCGCCGTGGCTGAAGCCCCGATTGCCGCCAAAATCGCGAGTGCTGCACGTTTGCTGAACATTTCCCAACCCTTCTCACGCCAATTTCTGGCGAACGTATACGACTCATCCTCGCCCCGTCAGCGCAATTCCTCCGGCACGGAGGGGTACAGGGTAAGAACCGAGCCGAGGCTTCGCGTCAACGCACCGAGCCAGGGCTCGAAGTTTTTCCAATACTCGACGGCTTCGGAAGTGATGGGCCGGCGCACCTGCTCGGAACTTGGCGTCAGGACGGTCCGCTTCGTTTCGTAAAACCGCAGGCAGCCCTCCTCGAACGGCAGCCCGAGATAGTCGAGCAGCCTGCGCACTTCGGTCTCCGGATCGGCCACCATGTTTTCGTAGATCACGCGGTGCACCTTGCCCGGCAAAACACGGTCGAAATGCGCCATCAGCTCCACATAGTCGCGATAGTTGCGCCCCAGTTCCGCCATGCCGAGCCGGCCCTTGACACTGTACAGTTTGAAAGTGGACAAGCAGCTCGCGGCGGGATTTCTCCGCGCGTCGATGATCTTCGCGTTCGGCAGGATCAGGTGGATCATGCCGGTGAACAGGAAGTTGTCCGGCTTCTTGTCGATGAAGAACGGACGGCCGGTCTTGCGATGGAGCCGCGCGCTTTCCAGATATTCTTCGCCCAGGGCGCGGATTTCCTCCGGCCCCAGCGCCGCGAGTGCGGTGAGCGCGTCGGTGTCCAGAACAACGCCATGGCCCTGCCGCCGCGCCAGGCGCTTGGCAAGGTTGGCGATGTAGGGAAGTTCGGCCGTCCCTTCGATGGCCGAGTGGCTGGACAGAATCTGCTCGACAAGCGTCGATCCCGAACGCGGCCGACCCAGAATGAAGACGGGATCCGTGCTTGCGCAACCCCACCCATCTCGGCTGCGCAGGAACCCGGGCGTGTACATCGCCTTGTTGCCCCTCACCGCCGCGCTAAGAACGTCGGGATTGTAATTGGATTGTACGCGCATGGCCGCATTGGCCTTTGCGTATTGCTCCCAGGAGCGCCCGTAATCGCCCGAATCCTCATACGCCTTGCCAAGAGCAAACTGGAAACCCGCGCGGTCGCCCGGCGGGAGGTCCGCCCGGAGAAGCTGCTCCTGCATGGCGGCCATGTCGGCGGGCTCGAAGCGGAAGGTCTTCAAGTTGGCGAGACTCCAATACGCCTGGCCGAATGACGGCGCGCACGCGATCGCCCGGCGATAAGCGGCGATGCTTTCGTTGCGTGCGCCCGTGACCCGAAGCGCATCGCCGTAATTCACCCAGCATTCGGCGCGATCCGGATTCTCCTCTGCCAGCGTTTCCCACATCGCAACGGATTCGTCGTTCTCGCCGATGATGGCGAGGATGCGTGCTTTCATCAGACGGAAATGCGGATTGCCGGGCTCGTCGGCGAGCAGCCGGTCGAGTTCGGCGAGCGCGGCCGCGTAGCGATTCAGATCGCCAAGCTGTCGCGCATATTCGGAGCGCGCGGCGGTGAAGTCCGGCGCGATGGCAAGACACCGCTCCAGGAGCTGGACGGCTTCCTCGCAACGGTCGAGCCGATAGAGCGCGCGCGCCTTCAGGAACAGCGCGTCGGCATCGCGCGGGTTTCTGGCGAGCCAGGCCGTCAGTTCTTTTTCCGCGCCGTCGACACGGCCCTCGCGCATGTCCGAAACGATCTGGCGCAGGCGCGGATTTTTGAGCGGTCGCCTCTTCCCGAGTTCCGCGGCTGCCCGCATGATTCTGTCCATCTCGGGCGCAGCGGTCTCGCCCGCCGACGAAGAGCGCGGCTGTTTTTCGGTCGAACGCTGCATGGACAAGCGATTAGATGGAATCGGCGTGGCAGGGAAGTCGCCCTGCAACCGGGAAGCAAAAAGGGCGGCTGGGCCGCCCTTTTTGAAATCCGGATGATCTTCTTACGAGTTATCCGTACCATACAGGGCGAAGGCGAGGTCGATGGCGCCATCGCCATAACAATCGTTGATGCTCTCGAACTTGACATAGCATCTGGGATCGTTGGTCGTGACGCTGCCGCCGTAATCATACGCCGACGCCATGTTGCCGTTGACCGTGGCGTTGGACGACCAGGCCCAGTAGCCGCTCGTGAAGGGCCCCGCCAGATTGGCCTGGACGGTCATCCAGTAGGTGGTCCCGGCGGTGCCGCCCTTGAGCTTCACCAAACAGGTAGCGGGGAGTCTGATTACAAAGACGCCCGTGCTGATGCCTGAGGTGGGCATGATGTTGTCGCATTCGGCCTTGGGCGTTCTTGGCCTCGGCAGGTCGGCGGGCTTACTTCGCCAGAACAGGACGTTCACGGACGTGGCCGGGCCGGTTTCGATATAATAGAAGCCGGTGACATCGACTTCCTTGACCTTCCAGTTATGACCCGCGGGGACCGTGAAGTCGTCGGCCAGATACTCGTCGTATTGCGGATAGGAGCTCAGTGTCTGCGAGAAGAACCCGTAAGCGCCGGAGGCGAAGTTCTGGTCGTAAAGCGCGTTGAATCCGTTGGACGGGCCATGATGTACAGGGTGTGCCGTCCCGCGAACGCCGCCAGCATTCATCATCGGTTGTTGCGCCGCCTGGGCGCCGCCGCTCACGCACAACGCCAGCGCCGCTGCGCCGGCAAGAAGCATCGTTTTCATTTTGGAGACCCCCTGATTCGCGGCGGGAGTCGTTCCTCCCGCCCGTGACGCCAGACTTAGCGCGCGATTTTTCTTGCGCGCAAATCACAATTTGACACTCCTCGCAAACCGCGGAGGCAAAAAAAGAGGGCGGCCGGAGCCGCCCTCTTCCTGGTCGGGTAATCGCGTACTAACTGCTCTTGCCATAGAGCGCGAAGGCGAGGTCGATGGCGCCGTCACCATAGCAATCGTCGATGCTTTCGAACTGGGTGTAGCATTTCGGATCGTTGACCGTGACGCTGCCGCCGTAATCATACGCCGATGCCATGTTGCCGTTGACCGTGGCGTTGGACGACCAGGCCCAGTAACCGCTGGTGAAGGGTCCCGACAGATTGGCCTGCACAGTCAGCCAATAGGTGGTGCCCTCGCTGCCGCCCTTGAGGTTCACCTTGCAGCTCTTCGGCAGCTTGATCACGAAGACACCGGTGCTAAGGCCGTCCTTGGGCTTGATGTTGTCGCACTCGACCATGGCTGTCGTTCCCTTGGGCAGCTTCTTGCCCTTCCAGAACAGGACATTCACGGACGTGGCCGGACCGGCTTCGATATAATAGAAGCCGGTGGTGTCCACTTCCTTGACCTTCCAGGTCGCACCTGCCGGGACCGTGAAGTCGTCGGCAAGGTACTCATCGTATTGCGGGTAGGAACTCAGCGTCTGCGAGAAGAACCCGTAGGCGCCGGAAGCGAAGTTCTGGTCGTAAAGCGTCGTCAGGCCGGGAGGCGCGACGTGGTGGTTGGGTTGAGCTGTTCCGCGAACGCCCGCGGCATTCAGATGCGCCGCCTGGGCCGCGCCGGTCACGCACAACGCCAGCGCTGCTGCACCGGCGAGAAGTGTTGTTTTCATTTTTGGAAACCCCCTTTGGGTGAGATTTTCCGCAGGGGATGTTCCCCCGCGCATGACACAAACTTAACGCGAAATTTCCGCTGCGCGCAATCGGGATCTTGAATCTCTCCGTGCGGCGTCGGCGCGCGGATTCCCGGCCTGCAAATGATAACAGTGGTTGAACCGCGCGGTTATGCGATCGGGCGGCGCCGCAGGTACCGAATATCGATGTTTCGTGCGCAAGGCCGTCAATTTTGCGGACAGAGAAGCCCGTCGCCGCCAGAGGAACAACCGTTTTCTCTGTTCATCCACCCGCCACGTGGGTGTTGGCGGGAAGGAGCGTTTCCATCGCCATCAGCGTAACGAGAAATACGGCCGACGGGCGAGGGCGGGTTGTCCAGAACGGCGATTACGGTTTCCCGCAACTTCTGTCCATGTCTTCGACAGATTCCCGAAAACTCCGGCGAGGCGCGAATGCACGGGAAACCGCAGGACATCGCACACGACCTGGCGCGAATCGTGCAGCAGCCGATATTCCGTGCCGCAGATCAGCCAGGCCGTCCGCGTTGGGGAATCCGAAATCTCGTCGCCGGCTTCCGCAATGTCGCAGCGCGACCGGGCCGCAACAGAAGCGTACAAAACAATCCGATGAATTGCCCGCGCGCCGTACGGCCTCACCGGACGCTTCGCCTCACCGGCAGCGGCACATTGCAGACGTTGATGCGGCCGGGCGAGTGCTTGAACCAGGGATCGGGGCGCGCGCGGCGCTCCGCGAGAAGCGCTGCAAACGTCCTGCTGCCCGTGTTGAGGGCTTCGAATCGCGGCCGCTCTGCGGGCGGCAAATCGCTTCCCAGGCGAATCCAGGCGATCGGAATCTTGTGCTCGGACTTCTGATAGAAGCCAAGCGGGCCGGTGCCGCGCGGCATCACGGACAAGAGCTCCATGCCATCGATCACCCGGCCCACCAGCGTGACGTTGCGGTCGAGATGGCGCGGCGCCTGGCCGATCACGGCGTAAAGCTCGGTACCGTTGCCGGAATCCGCGGGCACGTCGCGCCCCACACCCACCATTCCGTAGCAATGGGTGAGCCAGATGCGCCGGCTGGGCGCATCGCGCGCAGCCGGAAAATCGAACGAGAAACCTGTCTCGCGGGCGTAGGTGTCGGGATCGGGAAGCGCGTGAAACGGAATTTCGACGGTGGCCCACCGGTCGAATTCGGCCGGAATCGTTGCGTTTGCGGATCCGAGCGGACGCTTGTCATTGCGCGCCCATTGCACGACGTAATTGTCCTGTGCGCGTACGATGAAGCTTCCGTCGAAATAATGCGCGTGTACCAGTTTCAGGATGTTCGTGACGGTGTTCGGCGCGAAGGCCGGCGCCAGCTGGATCGTAACCCGCCCATGCGGGAGCGACATGACCAGCGTGTTCGCCGGATTGATGAGGTGCCAATCGCTTTTGGGCGAATGCGCGAGGATGTCGTTCATCGACGGCGGCGGCGCCGTCGCACCGGTCAGGGCCAGGGCAGCGATTGCAAGACACGTACGGATTGTTCTGTGCATGCGACACGCCCCTTCGAGAAAACTGTCGGGTTACGCTCTAGAGCAATTTCTAAGAACTGTCATTCCCGCGCACGCGGGAACCCAGCTCCTGCAACTGGCTGAAATGGCGCACAAGCGCCCGCGCGCACGTTTCGATGCCGGCGGGCGCTGGGTCCCCGCTTTCGCAGGGATGACAGTTTTAAGAGATGCTCAAGGTGGCTACTCCGCAGCGTGGCGGAGTTCGCCCGCCGGCGCGTCCGCATGGGCTTCGACGAGCTCGTCAAAGAGCGAGCGGTAGTGGATCATGGCGGCGCGCATGTCTTCCGTATTGACCGCTTCGCTGTTCTTCAGCCGCAACTGGGTTGCATGCGCGGCGCGATAATTCTGCGTCACCCTCGGATGCAGGAAAGAAATATCACCGGCGCGATGGTCGAAATCCCCGGCGGGATAGCCGCGAGCGTCAAGCAGCGAACCGATCAGCGACTCCGCTTCGGCGAGCGCACCCTTCGGAGAGTCCACAAAGCCGGCCTGCACCGTCTTCCAGCGCGCGAGGAAACGCGCGCGTTCACCCGGATCAAGCTCGCGCAGCCGTATCTGCTCCGCCCGCTTTTGCCGTGCGAGCAGCACCGCTTCGCCGCGCGAACCGTGCTTGTTTATGACCCGATCGTACTCCGGGCCGAATTTCCGCCGCAGCTCCGCGGTCCGCGCCCTCTTGTGCTGATACGCGATGAACGCGACAGCGGCGATGATGATGATGATTGCCGCCGCAATCCCGACGATTTCCGGCGTGGTCAGTGTGAAGTGCAGCACGATGGCCTCCTCGTTTCTCGGCCTCCGAGAAAAAACCCGCGCCGCATGCCCGAAGTTCCGCCGCCAAGGCTTGATGCACCGCCGGGAGCCCCCCAAGTCTTGGCGGATTCCTGGCGGAGAGCACCATGAGGCGGTTCGCAATTTCCCTGGTCACAGCTTTTGCCGTAGCAGCATCGGCAGCGCCCGCAGGGGCGGCGGGATGTCTGAAGGGCGCCGCTGTCGGCGCCGTGGCCGGCCACTATGCGCATCATCACGCCATACTTGGCGCGATTGCCGGTTGCGCCATCGGGCATCACCTCGCTCACAAGGCGAAAGAGCAGAAAGCCGCGCAGCAGGCGCAGGCAAAACCAAATCCGCCCGCCAGGCAGCCGTAGCCCCGGGGCTTGACTGCTTCTACACTGGCTCGATGAACCTCGAGCCGGTGCGCCCGATTACGCTGGACGAAATACGCGCTGCGCGGGCGCGCATCGCGGGCACCGTCGTGCGTACACCGCTCGTCAGGCTGGAGCTTGGCGGAGGCGCGCCGGACATTCGTCTCAAGCTCGAAAACCTCCAGCCCATTAATGCCTACAAGCTACGTGGCGCTGCTAACGCCGTTGCACTCCTGTCGGAAGAGGCGCGCAAACGCGGGGTATGGACGATCAGCGCCGGCAATGCCGGCCAGGGCGTCGCCTATGCCGCGGCGAAAGCAGGCGTGCCGAGCACGGTCGTCGCGATCAAAACCGCACCGCAGGCGAAGCTCGAGCGCATGAAAGCGTTGGGCGCCCGGCTCGTTCCCGTCACGTATGAAGAGGCGTGGGAAGCGCTCGAAGCGCGCGCTTATTCGGGCGTGGAAGGTACGTTTGTTCATCCCTTCGACGATCACGACTTTATCGCCGGGAATGCAACGGTCGCGCTCGAGATCCTGGAAGATGCGCCCGACGCCCGAGCGATCGTCGCCGGCATCGGCGGCGGCGGGCTGGTTGTTGGCGTGGCAAGCGCCATCAAGGCAATGAAGCCCGATATCAAGGTCTACGGTGCAGAACCGGAAACCGCCGCGCCCGCGGCTCTGTCGTTCGCCAAAGGATCGCCGCAGGAATTCTCGAACTGGCAGCACTCGTTCGTGGATGGCGCGGGCGGTCGCAGCATGTTTCCGCGAATGTGGCAGCGCATGTCCGGTCTGGTGGATGGTTCACGCGTCGTGACGCTCGCGGAAACACGGCGCGCGATGCGGCTCCTCGCCGAAAAATCCCGCGTCATCGCGGAGGGCGCCGGCGCGCTCTCCGTTGCCGCGGCGCTTTCCGGCCAGATCGGGACGGGGCCGATCGTCGCCATTGTGTCCGGCGGCAACATTGACCTCGATAAATTCTGCGGGTTGATCTCGGAATGAGGAAAGGCGCCATGGCGCCGCCTTTCCCTTCAACAGGCTCACACCGAGTCATTGAGTAGCATGTTCATGAACGAGACCGATCACCTCGCGCGGTTCAACGGGAAGGCCGCGTCGCATGAAGAAGTCGAAGCGCACATCGCCGCTCTGATGAACGAACTCCAGGAGCGACGGCCGATCCGGAATCCGAAAATCCAGGCCGCGCGCGAGGCCTATGATGCAAACAGGATCGATGTGGCGGAGCAGATCCTGCGCGAACCCCTGACGCGAAATCGGAACGATGCGGATGCGCTCTACCTGCTCGCGCAGTGTGCGCTCAGGCGCGACCTCAAATCGGATGCCGAGAACCTGCTGGCGCAGTCGGTCGCGAACGCGCCCGATTTTGATGCGGCCCGGTTCAGCTACGCCCTCACCCTGCAACAGCTGAACAAGCCCGTTGCGGCGCTCAAAGAACTGGAACCACTGCTTCAGAAGGAACCGCGCAATCCGATCTACCGGGATCTGGAAGCGGTCGCGCTCTCCGCGAGCGGCGAATACGGGCGTGCGTTGGCCTGCCGCCGGGCGCTCGCGGAGGAATACCCGAACGCAGCGAAAATCCTGGTCAGCTACGCGCAAACACTCCGCACCAACGGAATGCGCGAACAATGCGTCGCCGTTTACCGACAGGCCATTGCGAACTGTCCTTCCCTCGGCATTGCCTGGTGGGGCCTCGCCAATCTCAAGAACTACCGGTTCGACGGCAGCGACGTCGCCGCGCTTCGGAAGGCGCTTGCGACGGCTGACCTTTCTGCCGGTGACCGGGTGCACCTGCTGTTCGCGCTCGGAAAAGCGCAGGGCGATCTCGGCCGCTATGCGGAATCGTTCGACGCCTATGCGCGCGCCAATGCCGCTCGCACGCTGCAGAGCAGCTACGACCCCATTGCGACCGAGGCCCATCTGAGAAAGGCCAAGGCTCTGTTTACGCCCGATTTCTTTCGCGAACGCGTGGGCAAGGGGTCAGCGGCGAACGGTCCGATTTTCATCCTCGGCATGCAGCGTTCGGGCACGACCCTGCTGGAACAGATCCTGGCGAGTCATCCGCAAATCGAGGGCGCCGGCGAGCTTCCCAACCTGCGCTTCATGGCGCGGCATCTGGAGGACACCATCGGTCGCCGTACCCGTACAGCTTACCCAACTGTACTTGCGCATTTCGATCCCTCCGATCTCCGAAAGCTTGGCGAAGAGTTTCTTGAAACCTCGCTGCCGCGCCGGCCGCTCGGCCGCCCGTTTTTCGTCGACAAGGATCCGTTCAATTTCTGGCACATCGGCCTCGTACAACTGATCCTGCCCAACGCGAAGATCATCGACATGCGGCGCCACCCCGTCGGCTGCTGCTGGTCGAATTTCACGACCATCTTTCTGCACGGGCTTGGACACACCTACCGGCTGGCCGATCTCGGCCGGTTCTACGCGAATTACGTAGAGATGATGGCGCATTACGATCGCGTTTTGCCGGGTCGCATCCATCGTGTCTATTACGAGGACCTCGTCTCCGGTCCGGAGGAGGAAATCCGCAGACTGTTCGATTATCTTGAGCTTCCGTTCGAAGATTCCTGCCTCCGGTTTCACGAGAACCCGCGCGCGGTCAATTCGGCCAGCTCCGAGCAGGTGCGCATGCCGATGTACGACGAAGCGCTCGACCACTGGCGCCATTACGAGCCCTGGCTGGGCGCGCTGAAATCGGCGCTGGGCCCGGTTCTCGATCTCTACCCGGCCGTACCGGAATTTCCGGACTGCATGGTGGGTGAAAACGAGCGCGCGCTCGACAAGTGACGCGCAACTAGGCGGAGCCGAAAATCTCCGGGAGCGCCGCGAGGGCCGTGGGCGAGGTGGAAAATCCCGCCATCATCTCTGCCGGTGTGACGGGCGGGAATTTGTCCGGCGAAACATAGTGTTCGCCGAACCACGGCATGGTGCGCCGGTTGAAGATGTGCTTCAGGAACGCGACGGCGATGCGTACAGAGCGCCGTTCCGCCGCCTCCTGCTTGTAGCAGACCCAGAACGGCGTTTCCAGACGCAGCCCGACATCGAGCGGTTCAAGCCCTCTTTCCAACACCGACCCGTAAGTCGGCAGCAGCGCTATACCGGCCCCCGAGCGCACCGCTTCGCAGAGAGTCGCGCTGGAATTGGTGAATAACTGTGCACGCCCGGAACCGAGGGCAGCCGGAAGCCGCGTCATCCACGTGCCCTTGTCGATGATGTACAGAATGTAGTCGAGCAGCCGGTGCTGCGCGAGTTCGGCCGTCGATGCCGGCCGTCCGTGCTTGGCAAAATACACTTCCGACCCGTAGGGAATAAAGTGCAGCGTGCCGAGACGCGTGGTGATGAGATTCGGATTGGTGGGCTGCGTGTAGTGGATCGACAGGTCGAAATGGCCGCGCTGCTCGGCTTCGAAATCCGTCGTCGTGAACACCCGCATCTCGAGATCCGGATGCATGTCGAAGAGATACGGCAGATAGCGCATCACCCAATACGCGGCGATTCCGTCGGTGGTGAGGAGCTTTACATCGTCGAGGCGCGGTTCGGGGGCCTGGGCGCCCTGCACGGCCTTAACGAGAGCGTTGTGTGCAACGTTGAGTTCCGCCACGACCCGCTGGCCCTCGGGCGTGAGGACCGCGCCGCGGCTGGTGCGATCCATGAGGCGGACGCCGAGCCTCTCTTCCAGGCGCTCGATACGACGGCTAACCGTTGGCTGCTGAATGCCAAGTGCGGCGGCCGCGCGGGAAAAGCTGCCAAGTTGCACGACGGACAAAAGCAACCGGAAGTCGTCCCAGTCCGGAATCGGGCCGGGGAGCGGCTCTTCGTTTTTGGTATGGGGGTATGTCATCGGTCAGCGTTCCGGGCCGCAAACGTCCTGAGTAACCTGAATGAACAAGGTTGGGACGGTGCATGTCGAGTCATTTTGACGCTCAGGCAGGTGCGCGAAGCGGAAGTGAATTAGTCCAGGGAACCGCTTGGAGCGGCGCGCCGGGCCCCGGTTCACCCCCCTCTGTGGTAAACAGAAAAGTGTTCGAGCCGGGGGCCTATGCACCGGACGGGGGGTTCGTCTTTGTGACGAATCCCCCGTCGGCCGACCTCGCAAAATCCTATGATATGGCGGCGCGCGAGATCGGCGATGTGGCGCCCCTGCCGGCGCTGCAGTCTGTCTATGCCCACAATCGTTGCGCCTGGTGGACAATTTACCGCGCCCCCGACGAGCGGCGCCTCGATGCCGACCTTGCCGGGTTTTGTGCGTTTCTGCCGCTTAACGAGGCGGGCCTGGCTGCCCTCAAGAACGGCGCGCTTGACCGGCGCGACCCCGATCTTCGCCACCTCGCGGCCGAAGGCGAGCGGCCCTCCGCGCTTTACCTTTGGGCGGCGGTGGCCCACGGTCTCTGGAGCTTTTCCAGCAAGCTGATTGCACACGCCATCGGCCTGGACGTCTACGAACGCATTCCGATGTTCGGGCAGATCGGCACCCAGGGCGGGCTTGATGCGCTCAAGCGCTCCTCCAGGCTCGCACCGGGTTGCGACCTCCGCATCGGCGCAACGTTCGAACTCCGTCTCTTGCCGCATCACTGCGAACAGCATCGCGCGATGCGCATTCATGAAGGCAAGCGCCGGCCGGACCGCCGGGTTCTGTCATCCCGTTTCGAAACGCGCATCGCGGCGACGCCGGACGATCTGGCAAAGGTGTTCGCAATTCGCGCCGCCGTGTTCATGAGCGAACAGAACTGTCCCTACGAAGAGGAATATGACGGCAACGATTTCACCAGCACCCACATACTCGGGTTCGTGGAGGGTCAACCCGCGGCGGTGCTGCGCATCCGTTACTTCGCCGATTTCGTGAAGATCGAACGGCTCGCCGTGTTGCCGCGCTTCCGCGGCTCGCGCATCGCATTCGCCGTCGTCGAGCACGCATTCAGCCTGGTGCGGCGCAAGGGCTATCGTACAGCGTATGGCCATGCACAGAAAAAGGTCGTCGCCTTCTGGAGTCGCTTCGGCTTCAAACCGATGGCGAAGAACACGACCCTCGTATTTTCAGACCACGAATATGTGGAGATGGTCGCGAACCTTGAGCCCCATCATGATCGCATAACCATACACAGCGATCCGTATATTATCATCCGGCCGGAAGGCCGGTGGGACGAGGAAGGCGTGCTCGACCGAAGCGCCATGCGGCCGGCGACGAATCCGCGGTAACGCGATATCACGGGGCTTGTTTCCAGTGAAACCGGTTTGGGTTGCGCAACGCGAGACGGTTGTTCCCGGGTACAGCGAAAAAATCGTTCTTGCAAAGGATGAGCGCCCGCTGACATTTGCGGAAGCGCTCGCGGGGTGGCGCGACGATCCGGTTTTCCGCGCTTTCACCTGCGCAACGCTTGCGGCCGCGCCGTACCCGGCATTCTTCTGGGAAATGCCCCCAATCCGCCGCGGGCACACGGATGCGGCTTACGAATGCATGGTGATCCGGAGCGATGCGCTCGCGCGCATGGCGCCGGACACCGACGCCTTCGCGGCGCAGTTCCGGTCGGCGGGCGATATCGTGGCGACGTTTCCCAATCTTGGCGGGGATGCCGTACTCCTGGCGCCGGAGCAGATTGCCGCCTCGACGTCCTACGCCCATCTCGCCGCGTTCGTCCGCACGGGACCGATCGCGCAGCAGCACGAACTGTTCCGCGCGCTGGGAGTCGCGATCGACGCATCCCTGCGCAAACATGATCGCCGGATCTGGATCAGCACCTCGGGCCTCGGCATCGCGTGGCTGCACATCCGGATCGACAAGTCACCGAAATACTACCAGCATCAGCCCTACGCGCGTGCGCGCTGAGGAGCGCACTGCGGATTTCTGATTTCCGTTCCGATTTGGAACCACTTTGCGATTTCCGGCTTCCGACTTCTGATTTCCGTTTCCGGAGGAAACCCCCATGCAGCTCTATTACACGCCCGGCGCCTGCTCGCTCTCGCCGCACATCGTTGCGCGCGAGGCCGGCATCCCCATTACGCTCGAGAAGGTCGATCTAAAGGCCCACACAACCGCCGGGGGCGAGGATTATTACACCGTCAATCCGAAAGGTTACGTGCCGGCGCTGAAGCTCGACGACGGGAACACGCTGACGGAGGGGCCCGCGATCGTTCAATACCTCGCCGATCAGAAGCCGCAAAGCAGGCTTGCGCCACCCAATGGCACGTTCGCGCGGTACAAGCTCCAGGAATTGCTGACCTTCATCAACGGCGAGGTACACAAGGCGTTCGGACCGCTCTTCGCCAATCCGTCCGAGGAGACGCGCAGGCAATCCGTCGAGAAAATCAACAAGCGCTTTGCCTGGATCGAAAAGGAACTCGGCGACAAGCCATTCCTCACCGGGGACACGTTTACCGTTGCCGATGCCTATTTCTTCGTGATGTTGAACTGGGCGCATCTCCACAGGATCGACATGGCACCCTATCCCGCGCTCGAAGCGTATTTTGCGCGTGTCAAGTCACGGCCGCATGTGATCGAAGCGATGAAGGAAGAGGGATTGGTGAAATAGCTGCGTTGCCACGGGGGAGCGAAGCGCACATAGCCTCCATGGCGTCGTCGGGCTATATTGTCCCTTATGACGACGGTCTTCGACTTCACGGCGGTGACGCTTGGCGGGACAGAGAAGAGCCTCGCCGAATTCCGGGGCGAGGTTCTTCTCGTCGTCAACACCGCGAGCCAATGCGGGTTCACGCCGCAATATGAGGGCCTGGAACAGCTGTACGACGATCTACACGGCCGCGGCTTCACCGTTCTCGGTTTTCCCTGCAATCAATTCGGGAAACAGGAGCCGGGCGGCGCCCGGGAAATCGAGGAATTCTGCCGCTGTACCTACGGGTTGAGCTTCCCGATGTTCGACAAGATCGAGGTCAACGGCGAGGGCGCGCATCCTCTGTACAAACATCTGAAACGCGAGAGGCGGGGGCTTTTCGGCACCGAAAGCATCAAGTGGAATTTCACCAAATTCCTCGTTGGCCGGGATGGCCGCGCGGTTGCGCGCTACGCGCCGCATCACACGCCAAAATCGCTTCGCGCGCCCATCGAGCGCCTGCTTTAAACCGCGCCCAGGCCCCGAGGCCGAGTTCTGTCCGGGCCAAAATCATCGCGACCTGCGCACATCGTCAACAACCGTCCTGATCGCGTCGATGACCGCCTGCGGCTCGTCCAGTTGAATGAAATGCGCGGCCTGCGGGACAACGATCGAAATCCCCCTTGTCGAGCGTGCGGCAAGCCGGTCATGGCCCGCCTTCCAGAATCTGTCGAACACCTGCTGCGTTTGCGGAGACACATGAGGATCCGGGTGGTCGATCCCTGCCGTCAGCACGATGACGGGCCGGTCGCCGAACAGACGTTGGGCCTGTTCCTCCTCCAGATCGTCGACGCTCGTCGTCTTGCCAACCGCAAAATGACTCTGCGCCTCCGATATCGCGCTTTCATAGCGCCAGGGCTTCAAGAACTGCTGCATCAGCCATGCGACCTCCTGGGGCGTGCGCCCCTGCTCGAGCTGAAAACAGCCCTGCGGATCTGCTTCTGTCAGCTTTCCGGCGCGCGCCAGATCGGCGCAGGCGCGCAATGCCGCCTGCCCGCGGTCGAATTCTTCCTGTACACGACGGTCCTCGTCGGCGCTCCAGTCCGGAGGCCGCTGGCCCGCGAAGGACGGATCGATCAGGACGAGCCCTGCGACCTCGGATGGAAACCTGTCGGTGTACAGGGTCGCATACAGTCCGCCGAGCGAATGGCCGACAAGAACAAGCGGCCCCGCGATGCCGGCGCTGCGCAGCAGGGCATGGAGATCGTCGGTGACCGCCTCGGCGGTCATCGGCCTTGGCGAAGGATCGCTGAAACCGTAACCCGCGCGATCGTAGAAGCATGCTCGCGTCATTGTAGCGACGGGCTGCGCGACTTTCTGCCAGTGGAGCAGGTGGCTGCCCAATCCGTATTCGAACAGAACCGTCGGCGTGCCCCGCCCCAGACACACGATATTCATGCGGCGCCCGCCGCCAATGGCGACGAGATTTTTCCGGAGCAGATCCGGCGCAACCGGCGGCGCCTGCGCGAAGGCCGACGCTGCGCCGATGAGAGCAAGCGCGGCTAGCGCGAAACGGTAACGGAGCAAAGTCTATCCATGGCAGCAGTTCCTCCAGTCCGTCTGGATTCGTATCGCCTTCGAACCATTGGCCGAGCTAATCTGCCTCTCCGCAAGGGGGATTGGCGGAGGCTACAGTGATCAAGGCGGAGCCCGTGGTTCTGGAGCGGAACGGTATCCGTCTGGAGCCGCTCGACACCGGACACGTGGATGGACTGGCCGCCGCTGCAGCGGACGGTGAATTGTGGAAATTGTGGTTTACCGTCGTGCCGGCACCGCAAGAAACAGAAGAGTACGTCGCGACGGCGCTCGGCGGCCAGCGGGACGGACACATGCTCCCATGGGCCGTGCGCGATCTGGAAACCGACAGCATTGTCGGAAGCACCCGCTACCACGACATCGTGGCGCCGATCGACCGGGTCGAAATCGGCTACACCTGGTACGCGAAAAGCCGGCAGAAGACCCATGTCAATACCTGTTGCAAGCGGATGCTGCTCGGCCACGCCTTCGAGACCCTTGGCTGCGCGGTCGTCGGCTTGCGGACGGACAATTTCAATTTCGCATCCCAGAAAGCCATCGAAGCCATCGGCGCGAAAAAAGACGGCGTAATTCGCCATTTCATGGCGCGCAGGGACGGGAGCGCCCGCGACGTGCATATGTACAGCATTCTCGCCTCTGAATGGCCGGACGTGAAGCGCCACATCGAACTCCGGCTCGAACGGCACGCCACTCGCGCGGAATAGTCCGCGTTGACGCTCGGGTCTGTTTGGGTGAATTGTTCGATTCGTTCCACCTTTCCCGCGAGATCTGCGATGCGAATCCCGACCGGTGCTTTCGTGCTCGTTCTGATTGCCGCCCCGATCGGAGGGGCGGGCGCGACCGATACCCAGGCATCCCCGCACGCGCTCCTGCGCGCTGAGACCGCGGCGGCTCAGCCGGACCCGGCCTGAAACCAGCGGAGGCATGGGGCGGGGCCCCGCCCGGCGCTATTCTTTGATTTCGAACACGACGCCACAGCCCATCCCTTTCCCGGCGCAGTCGCCGGTGCCGCCGCGGCTCGTCGTGCCGTAGAGATTGCCCGCGCTGTCCCTGATCACGCCGGCATAGGGCCAGCCGCCATCGCTTCCGCTGGTGAAGGCGTAGAGGACGGTTCCGGTGCCGTCGGGCGCAACCTTGAAAACGGATCCGCAGCCATTGTGGAGGCAGTTTGTACTGCCGCCATATTGTGTCGTGCCGTATAGATTGCCTTTTTTGTCCTCGATCAGACCGTTGGGATACCAGGCATAGCTTCCGCCGGTGAACGTGTAGAGCACTGTTTCCGTACCGTCCGGTGCGAGCCTGAACACTGCGCCACCACCGCCGCCCCCCTCATCGGTCGTGCCGTAGAGGTTGCCCGCCTTGTCCGCGATCACGCCGCCCCTAGGTTGTACGCCATCGCCGCTGCCGCCGAAGCTGTGGAGCGTCGTGAAGGTGCCGTCGGGCGCGAGCCGGAAGACCGTGCCGCTGCCGAGGGCACCGCCGTCCAGCGTCGTGCCGTACAGATTGCCCGCTTTGTCCATGATCAGGCCGCTGGGAAAGAAGCCGTCGTTTCCGCCGGTGAACGCGTAGAGCGTGGTTTCGGTGCCGTCGGGCGCAACCTTGAAAATGGTGCCGCAATAATGGCGGCCGAACAGGTCGGTCGTGCCGTACAGATTGCCCTTCTCGTCCCGGATCACGCCGTTTCCCGGGTCGCCGCCATCGCTTCCGTCGGTGAAAGCATAAAGCACCTTCTCGCGGCCGCCCGGGGTGATCTTGAAGACGACGCCGCCGTAACCCGTTCCACCCGATTCGGTCGTGCCATAGAGATTGCCGTTCCCGTCCCGAATCAGGCCGCCATAGGGACCTGCGCCGTCATTTTGTCCGGCGAAAGCATAAAGCACCTTCTCGCGGCCACGCGCGGTGATCTCGAAGATGACACCGCAACCGTAGCCGTTGCAGTTCTTGCCACCGCCGCCACTGGCGGTTCCATAGAGATTCCCTGCTTTGTCCGCGACCAGATTGCCATTGGGTGTGTCGCCATCGGTCGTGCCCTGGAATGTATAGATTACTCTGTACGGTCGGGCTGCGGCCGCCGGAGACACATGGCCCGCGGCGATCGCGATTGACAACGCAGCAGTGGCACGCAGACAGGATTGGACATTTCTCGGCATGATATGGTCCCCCTTTCCGGTGTGCGTCACCGAGGTTCGCGGAGCCATTTTCAGGGTCGCCCCCGATGTTTGGGAATTGGGCGTTATGCCAGCAGCAAACACAAGCGCCGAGGCACCCTATCACGCCCGGGCGGCTCCGAACGTTCTGCTGCCAATATCGCAAACCGAGACTGCATCGCCATGCTGGCGCAAGTGGCGACCCTGTGACCGTCTATGGGGCACCCACCACCCGTCCACTGCCCGGAATGGTATCGACATTTCCGTGGCCTTGCGCACGCGCCGAAATACGCTAAGTATTTGATATTAGAGAGATTATTTTTTGTTGGCGGAGCCGGAGGGATTCGAACCCTCGATACGGGTTTAAGCCGTATAACGGTTTAGCAAACCGCCGCCTTCAGCCTCTCGGCCACAGCTCCGTCGCACCGCCCACGGGCGTCCCCGTTCTTTCAGCCGGTTTCGCGCGGCATGGCAAGAGCGAACGTGAAGCACCGGCCGCGCCGCGTCGGCGCGGGACGGGCGCCAACGGCACCTCACCAATTGCGGAAAAGCGGCCGCAGCACGAAACTATCTATACTCTACCGAGTTACTCGTATAATACTCACTGCCCGAACAGTCTCGAAGGGAGTGGTCATGATGCAAGAACCTGCCCCACAGCCTGCCGCAAACGGCCTGCGGCCGTCTCTCGACCCGGCCCGGGTTTCATCGGTGGCTCCCGCGCTCGCGGGCCAACCCCGCCGGAATCTCGACAGGGTGATCTCGGATTTGCGGGAGTCGCGCGACGTGACCCACAATATCCGCCATGGCGGAGTGGCGCGGCGTCTGCCCTCGCGCACGGCCGTCGCGGAAATCGTCAACGGGATCACCACGGCGCTTTTCCCCACCCATTACGGCCAGCCCGATCTCAACGACGATATCGACGGTTTCGTCCGCGGCAAGCTCAAAACCGCGCTGACACAGCTCGAAGAACAGACCCGGCTCTCGCTGCCGCTGGCCATGAGCGGCGAGGCATCGGCGCTCGCCGCAGCCGGGCGGATCGCGCACGACGTCGTGGGGGAATTCGCTTCGCAACTGCCGGAGATTCGCGCGGCTCTCGTCTCCGACCTGCGCGCTGCGCACGAGAACGATCCCTGTACGGCGTCGATCCCGGAAATTCTTCTCGGTCATCCCGGCATGGTCGCGATCATCTGCTACCGCATTGCGCGCGCGCTCTACCTGCTCGGCGTACCGTTCATTGCGCGGCTGGTCACCCTGATCGCGCATTCGCGCACGGGAATCGAGATACACCCCGGCGCCGATATCGGCGAGAATTTCTCGATCCATCACGGTACCGGAATCGTGATCGGCGACACCGCAATCATTGGCAGGAATGTGCGCCTCTGCCAAAACGTAACCCTGGGCGCGAGCCGTCCACATCCGGGGCAGGATAATCTCGCGCTTCGCGGCGCGGCGCGCCATCCGCTGATCGAAGACGATGTCTTCATCTTCGCCGGCGCGACGCTGCTCGGACGCATCACCGTCGGAAAAGGATCGGTGATCGGCGGGAATGTGTGGTTGACGCACAGCGTACCACCCCGCAGCTGCATCATGCCGCCGCAGACCACCGGGCCTCGCAACACGGCTGTCAACGGACAGGCCTGATCCTTTGCGTCGTTGCAAAGGGTGAGTTGCCGCGAACATCCCGACTGCACGGCGAAGGGACAGTTGTTCGCATCTATCGTCCGCGCTCAACAGAAGAGCCGGCGTCGGAAACCTCGGCCGATTGCGATCGGGTCATGTCTTCGACGTTTGGTACGCCGGGCATTAGAGCGTTTTCACGGTTGGTGGAATCGGGGGGATTCCTGAGCGCAGCGATTTCTGATTCTTGGTTTCCTGCTGATTCGCAGGGGAGCAAGATGGGCAGGCCCTATTCTCAGGATTTGCGTGAGCGGGTTCTATCGGCAGTCGACAGCGGTATGGCGCCTCCGGAAGTTGCGGAGATTTTCGCGGTCACGGTTTCGTACGTCTACAAGATACTGATTCGACGCCGCAGGTTGGGGATCACGACAGCCTTGCCGTAGGCGGCGGGTCCGCGGCGCAAACTCGAGGCCTATGAGGACGAGTTGCGCCGGCATGTTCTGGAGGCCTCGGATTCCACACTTGAGGAGATCAGGACCTGGCTCTTCTGCCAGCACGGCGTGAAGGTCAGTGTTGGCTGTCTCTGGAATGCCCTCAGACGATTGAAGTTGCCGCTCAAAAAAAGTCACAACACGCTGCCGAACAGGATCGCGAAGATGTCGCGCGCGCGCGTCAACTCTGGCGTGAGACTCAAAGCGGGTTGAATGTAAAACGTCTCGTCTTCATCGACGAGACTGGCGCCCAGACCAATATGACCCGGCGCTATGGGCGGGCACCGCGCGGCGAGCGATTGGTTGCCAAAGTGCCGTGGGGACACTGGAAGACGATAACCTTCGTCTCCGCCTTGCGCTGCGATCGTCTGACTGCCCCCGCCGTGTTCGACGGCCCGATCGACGGCGATGGCTTCCTCGCCTATGTCGAGCAGGTCCTCGCGCCTACTCTCGAACCTGGCGACACCGTCGTCATGGACAATCTCTCAAGTCACAAGGTTGCCGGAATAAGAGAGGCCATCGAGGCGACGGGAGCGAGCTTGCGATATCTGCCGCCTTACTCGCCCGACTTCAATCCCATCGAGCAGGCGATCGCCAAACTCAAATCACATCTGCGCAAGCACTCAGCGCGAACATTCGGTACCCTCATCGAAGCCATCGCAACGACACTTCCCACATTCACAGCTCAGGAATGCGCCAACTTCTTCGCCAACGCCGGTTATCGTCATCAACTATGAAAACGCTCTAGAAAATCGGCCCGCTGCCTTGCCGCTTCGGCCGCTTGCGCCTGTAGCAACCGCTACATTGCGGTAATGGTTACTACGGTGGCGTGACGGCCGTCACGCGTGGGCGGCGATAACGGAGTCTAAACCCGCCTTAACCGGGGGCTTCCATGCAAGCCAATTCGTCAATCTGGCGGTGCCCCCGGGGGGCGATTTTGCCCCACAACGAGGAGGAACCTAAATGTATAAATCATGGTTATTTGCTGCCGCGGCAGTGATCGCGGTGGGCCTGCCGGCGCTGGCTAACGCAGGATCGCTGTCCGATCCGACCCGGTCGCAGCACGCGCAGACACCGACCAGCGTTCCGCCAATCAAGGTCAAGAACGTGGCGATCTCCTATGGCACCGGCGGCACAACTCTCGCGTCGGGGTTCAACAATCTCGACAGCGGAACGACGCTGTCGTGCCCGGCAAACACGTGCACGATAGCGGCGGCCGACATGGTGCAGCTCATAGCCGGCACGAACGGCTCGCTCTGGGCCATTTGCGTAGTGGTGGACGGCACGTACGCCAATCCGGGGTGCCCCTATCAGGGTGCTGCCACGAGCGCGAACTACCAGGTCGGCAATTCGCAGCAAAACCTTGTCGTCGGGTCGGGAAACCATACCGTACAGACGCAGGTCTATGTCGCGAGCACCTCGACGCTTGGCGAGTGGCAGGTGACTTATACGCTCTACAAAGGCTCGTAGGCCTTTCGTTCGAACGGGGGGGCGCGCCCCTGGCACGCTCCCCCGTTCGTGACCTCATTGTCCGCCTCCCGACGCCAATTGTCTTTCGAGGCTCTGCCGAACGCCCCATGCGGTGTCGGTCAGCACCGTCGATTTAAGGGCGCCGAGCGGTCTCCGCGGCGGCGATGTACGGCAAGGAACGAAAAAGGCCTGCATCGTCCATGCCGTAGCCTACGATAAAAGCTTGTACGCCCGTGAATGCGGCAAAATCGGCCCTGGCGAGCGCCGCGTCCCGGCACTTGTCTACGACTACCGCCGTCACTGCAGCGCGGGCACCTGCCGCCAGCACCAGTTCGCGCGCCCGCTTCAATGTATGACCTTGATCGAGTACACCGTCGATGATCAGGGCGTGCCGACCGGCGATTGCAACGTCAGGTACCAGAAGCACCGAAACTTCGCTGCCGGCAACGCGCGCATTGGCATAGCTCCGCAGCCGCAGAAATTCGACGGCCAGCGAGGCCCCGTGAGAATCGAGCGCGCGCAACAGGTCCGCTGCGAACACAAATCCGCCGATGAGGATCGGAATGGCGAGATCCGGCGGATCGTCGAGACGCGCAATGTCTGCGGCCATCGCCGCCACGCGCGCGCGAATTTCGGCTTCGGAAAAAAGGACAGCGGGCGCGTTGCCGCCGGTCAATCCTGACCCGCGAAATGCAGCTGAAGCTGTTTTGCGGCGGGAGGCGTGTCGCGCATCTTCATCAAAAATCCGACGCTTTGCCCGACGCCCAGCGTGCGCAACGGAGGATCGTAGGTCTGCTGGTACACTTCACGTTGCGCATCATCGGTCAGTGCGACTCGCACACGAGGAATGGGGGCTTCGTGGGGCGAGACGTTCACAAGTTTCGCCGACACCTCGAAAACCGGACGCCCATTTTCGCTTTCGTGCCGATAGGTCACGTCGTTGATCTCGATGCCGCCGGAATTCACCTTGATGCCGAAGGTCGCGTAGACCGCCGAGCTCTGCGGCCAGAGCGTCTGGATTTCGTGGCGAAATCGGAGGCCCATCCAGCCGATGAGGACGAGCACAGCCGCAAGACCCGTCCACCCCGCGATCAGCCCGAGCCTTTCCGCCCACGAACGCCGCCGCGCCGGCGGCGGCTGCATCATGGCTGCGCGCGTCGCCAAAAAGCTGGGTGGCGCGGTAGCCGATCCTTCGGCCGCACTGCTCGCCGGCGCGAGCTCCGGCGCAAGCAGCCGCTCCGGTTCGGGCGCCGCCTGGTGCCAGACCTGTCCACATTTGGAGCAACGAACTTTCCGCCCGGAGGCCGGAAAACTCGCGGCATCCGTGGTATAGCGGGTTTCGCACTGCGGACAGGTAATGATCATGGCTCAGCCTTGTGTCCGAAAATGACGCAACCGGCTCAACGCCGCAAGAACCGTGCTGCACTTCATCTTTCCTCTCCCCGAGGGACCGCGGCACCCGAGTGGAACCGCAAAGACGCCAGGCCGCCAAGGTAACGGCAAAATGACGGAGAGGCGCGAGCGAACGCATCGCGCGCCTTCCTCCCCTCGCGGTTTCTGCGCGAACTCCGTACCTCCACGATGAAGTTCGACACCTTGGCCCCTTGGCGGTTCGCCTTTCCCCGGGCTCCTGTGTTTGCGCGCGCGCGTTTGGTCGCGCAATAAGCGTGTACGACCGATTCGGCAGGCGCGAATGTTAAGCTTCGAGAACGTCGGAATGCGTTACGGCGGCGGCCCGGAAATCCTGCGCGACGTGACGTTTCGCCTCGACGCAGGATCATTCACGTTTCTCACCGGCGCTTCGGGCGCGGGGAAGAGCACGCTGCTTCGGCTCATGTATCTGGCCGAACCGCCGACACGCGGACTGATCACACTGTTCGGGCACGACCTTGCGACCACGAGACGCGCCGCCTTTCCTGCCCTTCGCCGCCGTATGGGCGTGGTCTTCCAGGACTTTCGCCTGCTCGACCATCTTTCGGCCTTCGACAATGCGGCGCTGCCGCTCCGTGTTGCAGGCCGCAGGCCGGACGATTATGCGCACGACGTCGAGGAACTTCTTGGCTGGGTGGGATTGGGTGAGAAGCTTCACGCGAAACCGCCGACACTTTCGGGCGGCGAGCAGCAGCGCATCGCCATTGCGCGCGCCGTGATCGCGCGACCGGATCTGCTGCTGGCCGACGAACCAACGGGCAACGTCGATCCGGACATCGCGCAACGGCTTGTGCGCCTTTTCGCGGAGCTCAATCGGCTCGGGACGACCGTGTTGATCGCAACCCACGACCGTTCACTGATCGAGCGCACGCAGGCGCGCGAGATTCGTCTCGTCGACGGCCGGCTCGTCGAACTTCGGTCGCAGCGCCCATGAGCGCGAGGCGTCAGGGCCGCGTCATGCCGCGATGGGAAGGCGCGGCGCCGCTCGACCTCGTCATTGCGGTGATGGCTTTTCTCGCCTCGCTTGCGCTCGGCGCGTCGCTCGTTGCCGACGTCACAGCGAAAAGCTGGCGGGCAGGTCTTGCCGAAAGCGTCACGGTACAGATCATTCCCCCGTCCGGTCAGCAGGCGGAAAAGCGTCTGCAGGAAGAAACGAGCGCCGTGCTTGCGATCCTGCAGAACACGCCCGGCGTCTTTCACGTCCAGGCGTTGAGCGATCAGGAATCGCGCGGTCTCGTTGCACCATGGCTGGGATCGGCCGCGATGATCCGGGATCTTCCGCTGCCCCGGCTCGTAGACGCGAAACTCGAACCCGGCGCCGCAATCGACATGGGCAGGCTGCAGCAACGACTGAGAGCGAGCGCGCCGGATTCCCTCCTCGACGACCACGCACGCTGGCTCAAGCGCCTCAAGCGCCTCGCCAACGGCGTGATCTGGTCGGCCTGGGGAATTATGGCGCTGATCGCGATTGCAACGGCCGCTTCGGTGACCTTCGCCACGAGGGCAAGTCTGGCCGCGCACCACGACATCGTTTCGCTCCTGCACCTGATGGGCGCGCGCGGCGGATTCATCGCGCGAACCTTCGAGTGGCACTATTTCACCTCTGCAGTGCTGGCCGCCTTCGTGGGCGCCTCGCTCGCGGGCGCGCTTCTCGTTGTCGCAGGCAGACTTGAGCAATCCGGTATTGAACCGGTGCCGCTCTTGCCTCCCATAACGCTTGCGCCTTCGCAGCTGATCTGGTTCCTGCTCGTACCTCTGGCGGCAGGGTTGATCGCGCTCGCCACCACGCGGTTGTCCGTGCTGGCGGTCCTCAATCGCAACTATTGAACCGGGACTGGACGCGTTAGAGTCCGGTCGGGCGGGCCGGCAATGTCGGAGTCGGAGGGTCGGTGGAAGTATCGCACCATTCATCAATCGAACGGATGGTCTGGCGGGTTCTACTGGGCCTTCTCATCGCCTACCTCATCGGTTTCGCCGTTTTCGTCTCGGAACTCCCGGGGCACGTGCCACCGCAAGTCCACGCTGACGCTGTTGTGGCGCTGACAGGCGGCGAAGACCGGCTCGACACGGCCGTCGCGCTTTTCGAACACGGCGTCGGCAAGCGCCTGCTCATCACCGGCGTGTATGCGAACATGACGAAAGACCGCCTGCAGCCGATGCTGCATGGCGGGCGCCGCTTCGATTGCTGCGCCGATCTCGGCTTCACCGCGACCAACACGCACGGCAACGCCATGGAAACCGCACGCTGGGTCAGGGCGCACCACTTCCAGAGTCTCATCGTGGTGACGGCGAACTATCATATGCCGCGCAGCATCACCGAGTTTTCCGCGGCGATGCCAGGCATCAAACTCGTTCCCTATCCGGTTCCCGAGATTGTCGCGTCACGGCGCTGGTGGCTCGATCCGGTTGCGGTCAAGACGCTGCAGTACGAATACGCGAAATATCTGGGCATCGTCGCGCTTGCGACGTTCTATCCCGGCCACTGGAAGGACCCCGTCGTACAAACGCGCACCACATCGCTATGACCTGGGTCCGGTCGGCCTTGTTCTTCGTCTGGTTCATTGTTCTCAGCGTCGTCGTACACGTCGTCTTTCTGCCGGCGCTCCTCATGCCGAGGGGCGCGGCCGTATTTGCGGCGCGCAGCTGGTGCGCCGGCATCCTATGGGGACTGAAAAGGATCGCGTGCCTGGACTATGAAATAAGAGGCGCGCCGCCGCCGCGCGGCAGCCTGGTCGCCTCCAAGCATATGAGCATGTGGGACACGGTCGCGCTGTTCTACGTCCTCGGCGATCCGGTGTTCGTGCTCAAACGCGAACTGATGCGCGTGCCTTTCTATGGCTGGTACGCAAAGCGCGTCGGGATGATTGCGATTGATCGCGAGGGCGCAGGCACCGCGCTGCGCGCGATGACGAAGGCGGCCAGCAAGGCGCTGGGCGCCGGTCTCAGCGTCATCATCTTTCCGGAAGGGACGCGAAAGGAGCCCGGCACGCCCCCCGATTACAAACCCGGCATCGCCGCGCTGTATCAGTTGCTCGGTGTTGCCTGCGCGCCGGCAGCGTTGAACTCCGGGCTCTTCTGGACGGGGCCGGCTGGTTTCCTGAAGAAGCGCGGTCGCATAACGCTCGAGTTTCTGCCGCCAATCGCGCCTCGGTTGAAACGCGAGGATTTCATGCACACGCTGGAAGAGCGCATCGAAACCGCCACTGCCGAACTTGTTCGCGAGGGGAAACGTCTCTTACACGCCGAACGCGATGAGTAGCGTTTGTTCACTTTCGCTTCGCGCAGAAGCGTGTATCATTGGCGCGACTGGTCGATTTTAACGAACGCGTGGTAGGTGCTGCGAGATGATCGAAGACATCGAGTGGAAGATCACTCAGCTTGAAGAGCGCGCCAAACACGCGCACGAGTGGCTAAAATATGCTTCGCGCGCGTTCGTCCTAGAGTTTGCCGGGACTCCTAAGTCGGGCAAGAGTACTGCGGTTGAAGCGGTGCGGCACTTTTTCTCGCGCAACCAGTTCAGAGTACACGTGCTAACTGAACGCGCTGCCGTCTGTCCCATTCCAATGAAGGGGCATCTATTCTTTAACACCTGGTGCGCATGTTCGATGATTGCTGAACTGCTGGCAAACGTGGATCTCGATACTGATATCATCATCGTGGATCGTGGGATCTTGGACGCGCTCGTATGGCTGCAGCTTCAACACCAGCGTGGAGAGCTAACAATTGAAGAGACAAACGTAATTGAGTCGTTCCTGATGCTGGACAGGTGGCGAGCGTTAGTTGATCTCAGTGTAGTCATGTATGTCAGTGCGGATAGGGCGATGGAACGCGAGGTTGGACAGAGGATTACGAGAAAACCCGGCAGCATAATGAATAAGGATGTCCTGAATGCGATAACGAACTCGGTTAGCCAGACCACGGACCGGTACTCCAACCGATTCAAATCGGTAATTTCGCTGGACACAAGCAATACATCAAGCGTCCGCGATGCGAATGCTAATCTAGCTGGCAGAATTATCGATAATCTCGACGAATTTTTGAATCCAGAAATTGCAGTAATTCCAAAGTCTGTAGTTCGCTCGTTGCAGCTCGACGAGGGCGGCGCTTTTGGAAAAGATGCAGTGCAACGACTTACTGCGTGCCTCGAGAATAATGTTAGCTTTATGAGGAGGGCCGACGCGGAGCAGAGTCTGGATTTTGTCCAGCTTGTTGGAGCTGGAGTGCTAGTTCGTGATGAAAAGGTGTTCCTGTTTCAGCGAAAGGAATCTGATCCAAAGTCGAGCTTGTACGGCAAGACAACCCTTTGGCAAGGAACACACGTTAATCAGGATGTTCGGTATTCCAATGTTTCGTTGGTTGAAAACGCTCTGATGGAGCGTGTTACCCGATCTTTGTTTCTGAGCCGCCGCTTTCCAGTAGAGGTCTCCGGGTATTGCTGGGACGAGAGCGATGCTCACAGTGCGAAGCACTTTGGTCTAGTTTTCCAGATCAAGATTGATAATCCTCACACGGCGGAAGACCTGCGCAAAAAGGAATACCGCAAAGCTCGAGGACGTGGCCATGACCTCGTGGGACAGTTCGTGCGCTGGGCTGACCTTCACTCGAATATGAGCGAATTGGGTTTAGAACATTGGTCGCGCTCGATCTTAATCAACGAAGCAGCTTTTTTGGGACGGTAGTGCGATGCTGCCTGAGAAAATCTCGAGAGTTGCGTTCGTTGTACCCAAAGTGCAGGTTGGAATTTCCGCATGCTTCCTTATGAGACGAAACGCAAAGTGGAATGACATAAGTTTTGTTGGAGGGCATGCAAATGAGCGAGACTCAAATTCCTTGATGCGTTCGGCAAGAAGAGAATTGCTGGAGGAAGTTCCTTCGCTGAGAACCGGCGGTTCGTTCGACCTGAATCCACTGACTAACGAGCTGTGCTTCGGTCCCGTTTGGTCCAAATCTGCCTCTACGATTGTGGGCTACGAAATACAATTCTTTTCGGTCACATTCCACACCTCACCCGCGCGAACACTGAACACGCGAGGCCCGCGGAGCGGTAATGTACTTGTACCGATGCACGGTCTACTAGTTCCCGAGAAATTTCAGATCTCTCAGCTAGTCGGGGTGTTAGATTGGGCTTACCCGGGAGGTCTTGCGTCCATCCCTTACAGTTGGCCCGGTGACCTGTCGAAAGACTTGCAAGATTCTCGCAATCGCTTAGATCAACAATTTGACTTGGTGATCCAGAGCAGCGATTCCCGGTCACCAAGCTAATGCGGAGCGACATGAGCTGGCCGCGCAGATTCCACGAAGCTCGCAAATGAAGAGAATGACCGATATTTCCACCCGCATCTGGGATATGAAGTACCGCTTCAAGGCGCCGGACGGCACGCCGATCGACCGCGATGTCTCCGACACCTGGACGCGTGTGGCGAACGCGGCGGCGGAAGCGGAGAGTCCGGAACATCGCAAGAAGTGGGCGGGCGCCTTCGGGGAAGCGCTCCTCGATCACCGCTTTCTCCCGGCGGGCCGCATTTTCGCGGGCGCAGGGACAGCCCGCAACGTGACGCTCTTCAACTGCTTCGTCATGGGCACGATTCCCGACGACATGAGCGGCATTTTTGCCCACCTGCGGGAAGCCGCCCTCACCATGCAGCAGGGCGGCGGGATCGGCTACGACTTCTCCACGCTGAGACCCAAAGGCGCGCCGGTCGCGGGCGTCGGCGCCGATGCATCGGGACCGGTGTCGTTCATGGGCGTCTGGGATGCGATGTGCCGCACGATCATGTCGGCCGGTTCGCGGCGTGGCGCGATGATGGCCACGCTCGCCTGCGACCATCCCGACATCGAACTCTTCATTGATGCCAAGCGTACGCCCGACCAGCTCACGATGTTCAACCTTTCCGTGCTTGCGAGCGACGCGTTCATGGACGCGGTGAGCGAGGATCGCGAATGGCCGTTGCAATTCGGAGGGAAAGTCTATCGTTCGCTTCCGGCGCGCGCGCTCTGGGACCGCATCATGCGCGCGACCTACGAGTACGCCGAACCGGGCGTGATCTTCATCGATCGCATCAATCGCGAGAACAACCTTGGATATTGCGAAACCATTCGCGCGACCAACCCGTGCGGCGAACAGCCTCTGCCTCCGTACGGCGCGTGCCTCCTGGGATCGATCAATCTCGCAAAGCTTGTACACGACCCGTTTACGGCGGAGGCGCGGCTGGACGAAGCAGAGCTGGCCCGGTTGACGCGGACCGCCGTTCGCTTCCTCGACAACGTCATCGACATCTCGCGTTTTCCGCTGCCCGAACAACGCGCGGAAGCGCTGGCGAAGCGGCGCGTCGGGCTCGGCGTCACCGGCCTCGCGGATGCGCTGCTTCTGTGCCGCGCGCGTTACGGTGCACCGGAAAGCCTCGCGCTCATCGACCGCTGGCTGACAATCCTCTCGCACGCCGCCTATGAGGCGTCCGCCGAGATCGCGAAGGAGAAAGGCGCGTTCCCCCTGTTCGATCGCGATCTGTACCTTGCCGCGCCTCATGTCAGGGCGTTGCCGGACCGGATTCGCGATGCCATCGCCGCGAACGGGATCCGCAACGCCCTTCTGACCTCCATTGCGCCGACCGGCACGATCTCGTTGTTCGCCGACAATGTCTCGAGCGGCGTCGAGCCCGTCTTCTCCTGGTCGTACACCCGCAAGGTGCTGATGCCCGACGGCTCCAGCCACGAGGAGACGGTGGCCGACTACGCCTGGCGCCGGTTCCGGGCGCTGTTCGGAGACGACGCCGCTCTGCCCGAATATTTCGTCAACGCGCAGATGCTTTCGCCGGACGATCACCTCGGCGTGCAGGCGACGGCGCAGAAACACATCGACAGTTCGATTTCGAAGACGATCAACCTGCCGGCGGAAATCTCCTTCGACGCCTTCCGCCACGTGTACATCGAGGCCTACGAAACCGGTTGCAAGGGGTGCACGACCTGGCGGCCGAGCGCGGTCAGGGGCGCGGTGCTCGAACAGGGACAGGATATCGTGTCCCATCGCGCCCGCAGCGACGTGCACGCGCAAAGTACGGGACACGATGTCCCGTCCCCGGAGTTGGAGCTGCCGTTGCCGGTTCCCGCTCCAGCGCGCGCGTTCGAAGAGGCGGACGGCGTCGTTTATATGACGAGGCCGCTCGACCGGCCGGAGGTGCTGCTGGGTCAGACCTACAAGATCAAATGGCCGGATTCCGATCATGCTTTCTACATCACGATCAACGACATCGAGGCCGACGGGCGCCGGCGACCGTTCGAAGTGTTCATCAACTCGAAGAACATGGAAGCGTACGCCTGGACGCTGGCGCTCACCCGCATGATCAGCGCCGTGTTCCGTCGCGGCGGCGACGTGTCCTTCGTTGTGCATGAATTGAAGGCGGTGTTCGATCCGCGGGGCGGACAATGGATGGGCGGACAGTACGTGCCCTCGCTGCTCGCGGCGATCGGGGACGTGATCGAACGGCACCTCGTGGCGACGGGTTTCATGCCGTCCCGGGAAACGTTCCCGGTAGAACCGGCGCAGGCCGTCGCCATTGCGGCGGGCGAAATCCGCGGCCGCACCTGCCCGCGCTGCGGCAGCCCGGCTCTGATCCGCCAGGAGAACTGCGACAACTGTATCGCCTGCGGCTATTCCCGCTGCGGATAATGCGAAACGAATAGATCGACCTCGCCCTGAGCCTGTCGAAGGGTGAGGCCTCATGCTTCGACAGGCTCAGCATGAGGCCTTGTTTTGCGCTATTCCAGCCGGTTCTTTCTCTACGCCCCGTTCGTCATCCTGCTCGTCATCGCCACCCTTGCGATGATCCGATGGCGTCAGCTTGCGAGGGAATGGGACGCGAGCCTTCTTGCCGCCAATCGCGGAGGGGAACTGGCGCCCGGCGTGACGCTGCATTTCACCTCCGAAAACATCGGCGGCTTCCCCTTCAACCTCGATGCGGTACTGGACAACGCGGTCGTTTCTGTACGGTCCACGCGCGGACCGATTTCGCTCGAAAGCGAACATTTCGCCATTCATGCACTGACCTATGGCCGCGCGCACCAGATCTTCGAGGCCGCCGGCCGGCAGATTCTACAATGGACGGATGCCGAAGGCGGAACGCATCGCTTCACGTTCGTTCCGGGAACGATGCGCGCGAGCGCCATCGAAAACGACGGCCGGCTTGTCCGTTTCGATCTCGATCTGAACGCATTGGCGTCGCCTGTACTCACCGCCGCGCGCACCCAGCTGCATATCCGCGCCGCCCCCGATT
>Ga0070731_10000882_pt1 | contig 35151 bp, 25 predicted proteins | sample Coa_R1_2_FD_66448 | JGI IMG/M metagenome (GOLD analysis project Ga0070731, IMG submission 66448) | Surface soil microbial communities from Centralia Pennsylvania, which are recovering from an underground coalmine fire - Coalmine... | ecosystem: Environmental > Terrestrial > Soil > Unclassified ... | reverse complement strand
CTCGAACATCGCCACCGAGCTATACAACAGCACCCAGGCTGCCGGAGACGGCCTGAGCAACGGCACCAAGTTCACCGTTCCCACCATCGCCAGGGGAAAAGTCTATGTGGGAACGCAGTCGGACCTGTCCGTGTTCGGCCTGAAGTCCGTCGTGACCACGTCGGGTCCGGTGGCCATCAATTCGGGAGGCGGGGCCGTTGGGACCTTCCTCGCGGACACGGATTTTGCCGGAGGCAACAGCTACTCCACGACCAACGCGATCGATACGAGCGCGGTCACGAATCCCGCTCCCCTGTCGGTCTACCAGACGGAGCGGTACGGGAACTTTACCTATACGGCGGGGGGCTTGACTCCTGGAGGCTCCTATACTGTCAGGCTGCATTTCGCGGAGTTCGTCTTTGCGGTCTCGGGCAAGAGGATCTTCAACGTCTCGATCAACGGGAATCCAGTCCTTTCCAACTTCGACATCGTGGTCGCGGCGGGAGCGCCCAATACGGCGAACATCCAGGAGTTCACCGCCGCGGCCGACGGGGGCGGCCAGATCACGATCACGTACCAAAGCGTCGTCGACAACGCCAAATCGAGCGGCCTGGAGATCATCGCCAGCGGAGGGGGGAGCGGTCCCACGATCACGACCCAGCCCTCGAACCAGACCGTGACGGCGGGGCAGCCGGCGACGTTCAGCGTGACGGCAAGCGGGACCGCGCCGCTCTCCTACCAGTGGCAGAAGAACGGGACGGATATCGCAGGGGCGACGGGTGCATCGTACACCACGCCCCCCACGACCTCGGGGGACAACGGCTCGATCTTGTCCGTCGTCGTCTCGAACTCGGCCGGGAGCGTGACGAGTCAGAGCGTGTCCCTGACGGTCCTATCTCCGTCTGTGGCGATGTCGATCAACTCCGGAGGCGGGATCGTCGGGACCTTCGTCGCGGACACGGATTTTGCCGGAGGCAACACCTACTCCACGACCAACGCGATCGATACGAGCGCGGTCACGAATCCCGCTCCCATGTCGGTCTACCAGACGGAGCGGTACGGGAACTTTGCCTATTCGGTGGGGGGCTTGACTCCTGGAGGCTCCTATACCGTCAGGCTGCATTTCGCGGAGTTCGTCTTTGCGGTCCCCGGCAAGAGGATCTTCAACGTCTCGATCAACGGGAATCCCGTCCTTTCCAACTTCGACATCGTGGCCACGGCGGGAGCGCCCAATACGGCGAACATCCAGCAGTTCATCGTCCAAGCCGACGGCACCGGCACGATCACGATCATTTACCAAAGCGTCGTCGACAACGCCAAATCGAGCGGCCTGGAGATCATCTCCGGAAGCGGAGGGGGGAGCCCCCCCACGATCACGTCTCAGCCCTCGAATCAGACCGTGACGGCGGGGCAGCCGGTGACGTTCAGCGTGACGGCAAGCGGGACCGGGCCGCTGTCCTACCGGTGGCAGAAGAACGGAGTGGTGCTCTCGGGGGCGATCAGCGCTTCCTACACGACGTCCCCTACGGCCCTTACGGACAACGGCGCGAACTTCCAGGTGAAGGTCTGGAATTCTGCCGGCAGCGTGATGTCCTCCACGGCCACCCTGACGGTCACGGGCTCTGGAGGCGGTGGACCAGCCCCGACAGCGAATGGCATCTCCGCGAATGGCGTCTGCGGTCTCGTCGGTCTGGAGGGCTGGCTGATCTTGGCCCTGGTCACTCGGTGGCGCGGGAAACGCCGGAGGGCCCTAGGAGTCTAGCATCCGTCCCGCTCATCCCAAGCGGAGGCCAGGGGCGAGTAGTGGTAGGGGAGCGGGCGATTTGAAGAGGGCAAACGAGCCATGACGGCGTCTGGCGGTCGCGTGGGCTGCCGGGATTAAGCGCCGATCTAGAGAAGTGGACCAGCACCTTTGAATTGGGAAAGACACTCATGATGATCGCCGTCGTCGCTCTTCTGGGGTTGGAGGTTGCGGCGGTCTCTCTTTCATCGGAGGGGAGGGGACCGGGAGAAGAGGAGGTGGTGATGGAAGCGGCGTCCCTTTCCCTCGATCGGTCCGGGAATCCTGGAGCTGGGCTCCTGGAAGTAATCCCGCGCCCGTTCCTTGGCCGGGAGGAGCTTGGGGAACCGGGACCCGAGAGGTTCTTCTCCAGCGACTTCCGGGGATTCTCTTCCCTCGAAAATGCTCCCAACTTCTCGGTGAGCGCGGAGACGGGAGCGTTATTCACGGATCTCCACTTTAAGGCGGTGGCCCTGGATGGGACGTCCCGGATCGTGAAGGGCGTGGGCCTGATCCCGGTCTACCTGGATGGGACCTATCGAGTGGGGGGCGATTGGTGGGTGGGACTGGGAGGAGGAGGGGCCTTCTCGAGTGACGTGTCGCAGTGGGGGGGAGGACCGGAGGTGATCTGGAGATTTTCCGCCTCACACTCCTTCTCTCCCTCAAAGCCCCCCGAGACGCAGCATTTCCTCACCGCGGGCGTCTGGTGGGAGGACATGGAGGTAACGAAGAGCGGATTTGGAAGCTTCAAGTCCACGATCGCCCCGCAGGTGGGCTACCGGTTTCGGACTCCCCTGGGAGGAGAAGGAGGCTGGGCGTTCCAGATCGACCTCCGGTACGAGTATGCCCCGTTCCGATATTCCGAGCCGGTCCTTTCCGGAGACCGCCAGATGAACGGGCATGGCCTGCTCTTGGGATTTGGATTGGCGGTGGTGTTCTGAGCTGGAATGCGTCGCCCAGAAACGGGCCTTGGGGTCGGGCGCGAATCGGGAGCGGCCGGCGAGGAAGCCCCTGGCTAAAGAGGACATTTCAGGATTTGGAGATTGGTTTTTCTAGGTTTAGGAGGACATGGCGATGAAGAACACGTGGGAAAAGCCGGAGTTCGAGGACCTGCGCGTGAGCGCGGAGTGCACGGCGTATTCGGGCAGCCGGGAGTAGCGGTCCGGGACCCGAGGCGGGATATGCAGGTTCGCTTGCTCGGGACCGCGGCGGGAGGCGGGTTCCCTCAGTGGAACTGCAACTGCGCCAACTGCTCGGGGGTGCGGCGGGGGACTGTAGTCGCGGAGTCGCGCACCCAGTCCTCCGTCACCCTGAGCGGGGACGGGACAAGGTGGTTCTTGCTCAACGCCTCTCCCGACGTGCGGGCACAGATCCAGGCGTTTCCTCGCCTCTTGCCGCCGCAAGGATGCAAACGCGGGACGGCATTGGAGGGGGTTCTCCTCTCGAATGCCGATCTCGACCATACGCTGGGACTCTTCATCCTGCGCGAGGGAGAGCCGCTCCGGGTGCACGCCCCTGGGGCAGTGCGTGAAGCTCTGACCGAGGGGCTCCCCCTGGGTTCGATCCTCGATCATTACTCGGGAATGCGCTGGGAGGAGCCTCCGCCTGAACTGGAGCCGCTCCTCTGCGCCGACGGATCCCCGAGCGGTCTTTCCTACCGAGCCTTTCCCGTCCCTGGAAAACCGCCGCGGTATTTCATCCGAGGGAAGGGCACGCGGAGCGACCACACCGTGGCCTATGAGTTCACGGACGAAAAGACCGGAGGGCGGATGATCTACGCGCCCGGAGTGGCGGCGCTCCACCGGGAGCTTCTGGGGCGGCTGGGAGCCTGCGATCTGCTGCTCTTTGACGGGACGTTCTTTAGAGAGGACGAGATGGAGCGCTCCGGCGTGGGAACGCTCCTGGCGAGCCAGATGGGGCACGTTCCAGTGGGAGGGAAGGGGGGAACCCTCGAACAGCTGGCTCCCTTGGCTCCCCGTCACAAGGTCTACGTGCACATCAACAACACGAATCCCATGCTGGACGAGGGATCGTGGGAGCATGCGGAAGTCCTCCGGGCGGGTCTCGCGGTCGGCAAGGATGGGATGGACTTCACGCTTTAGGAGGGCTTGGGCATGAGCGACCGGGACGCGTCGATCTGGGATCGGGAGTCCTTCGTGGAGCGTCTTCGGGCTCTCGGGATGAGCCGGTATCACCACGAACATCCCTTCCACCGGGCGATGAACGAAGGGCGGCTGACGCCGGAGCAGCTTCGGGGCTGGGTCGCGAACCGCTTCTACTATCAGCGCCATATCCCGATCAAGGACGCGGCGATCCTGTCCAATTGCCCCCTCCGCGAGGTCCGCCGGATCTGGATCCATCGCCTGAGCGATCATGACGGGCGGGGAGGGGAGCCTGGCGGTCTCGAGGCCTGGCTCCGCCTGGCCGAGGGGGTGGGCCTTGGCCGCGAAGAGACCCTTGCCGGGACTCTCGTCCTTCCCGGGGTGCGCTTCGCAGTCGAGGCGTACGTCACCTTCTGCCGAACGGAGCCGTGGCCGATCGCAGTCGCCTCGTCGCTCACGGAACTCTTCGCGCCCGATCTCATGAAGGAGCGCCTAGAGGCCTTCGAGAAGCATTACTCCTGGATTCCGGCCAGCGGGCTCGATTACTTCCGCAGCCGCGTGACCCAGGCCCGGAAGGATTCCTCGGAGGGCCTGGAACTCGTGATGGCGCATTGCGCCACCCGGGAGCTCCAGGAGCGCGCCGTCCGGGCCCTGTCTTTCAAGTGCGATCTCCTTTGGGCGATGCTCGATGCCATCACCCTGGCGTACGGCATTGGTGGTTCCGGATCGCCGGGGAAGGAGCTGAGCGAAGTGAGCCTGGGGAACGGCAATGTCCGCCTGGCGAGGCATGCGAGAGTGAAGGGCGATCCGGTGACGGGGAAGCCGACCTTGCTCTATCCCGAAGGCATGATGATTCTCAATTCCACCGGGGAGGCGATCGTCCGGCTTTGCGACGGGGAGCGGACGGCTCGGGACATCGTGGCCTCGCTCGCCACGCGCTACCAGGTATCGCCGGAGGCCCTCGAGCGCGATGTGACCGAATTCCTGGGGCGGCTCCGCGACCGGCAGCTGGTGGAGGTGGACCGATGATGCAACTGCAGTCCCCCTACCGTCCGCTGGGCCTTCTGGCGGAGCTCACCTACCGCTGTCCGCTCGGGTGCCCCTATTGCTCAAACCCCGTCTTTTCCGGGCCGCAGGGAGCAGAGCTGACCACGGAGGAATGGATCCGGGTCCTGGGGGAAGGGGCGGAGCTGGGCGTGGTCCACGCGCTTTTTTCCGGGGGAGAGCCGGTCCTCCGAAAGGACCTGGCCCGGCTTGTGGCGGCGGCGCGCGAGAAGGATCTTTACACGAACCTGATCACGAGCGCGATCGGCTTATCCCGGGCGAAGCTTCTGGAGTTGAAATCCGCGGGTCTTGACAGCATTCAGATCAGCTTCCAGTCCGACGAAGCCGCCGGGGCGGACTATATCGCCGGGATCCCGGCTCACGAAAAGAAACTCGAGGCTGCCCGGTGGGTCCGCGACGCGGAGCTTCCGCTCACGGTCAACGTGGTGCTTCACCGGGGAAACATTTCGCGGATCGAGCAGTTGGTGGGCCTTGCCGTCAGCCTGGGGGCCCATCGCCTCGAGCTTGCCCATACGCAGTACTACGGCTGGGCGCTTCGGAATCGGAAGGCCCTCCTCCCCAGTCGCGCCGAGGTGGAGGAGGCCGGCCGCGTAGCCGAACGAGCCAAGACAGCGCTCCGGGGAGAGCTCGAGATCCTCTACGTGAGGCCGGACTATTTCGGCGATCGCCCCAAGCCGTGCATGAACGGATGGGGAAGGCGGTACCTCACGGTCAGCCCGGAAGGAGACGTCCTGCCCTGTCCCACGGCCCGGGAGATCCCTTCGCTTATCTTCGAAAACGTCCGCCGCCGGCCGCTCCGCGACATCTGGGAAAGGTCGGAGGCCTTCAACCGGTTCCGCGGCACGGGCTGGATGCCGGAGCCCTGCCGCTCGTGCCCTGAGCGCGAAGTGGATTTCGGCGGCTGCCGATGCCAAGCGGCGATTCTCTCAGGCGATCCCGGCCGGACGGATCCGGCCTGCGCGCTGTCGCCGCACCGAGGAAACCTGTTGGACATCCTGGACGCCGAGAACGAAGAGGCCGACTTTCAGTACCGAGAGAATCCTTGATGATGAAAAGTGCCGTGCTGCTCGGGGTGGCCCTCCTGGGGTGTGGTCAGGAGGACCCGGCTTCCGGGGCGCCCTGGAAGGAGAAATTCGAGCTCGCTCAGGGTGGCGAGTGCTCGCTTCCCAAGGGTCCCCGAGCGACCCTTTTCTTCCTCATCCGCCCCGACTGCCCGATTTCAAACGCCTATCATCCCGAAATCAAGCGGCTGGCGAAGGAATATGAACCGCGCGGGATCGCCTCGGTCGTGGTCTATGCGGAAGCGGGAATGGAATCCTGGAAAGCCGAATGCCACTCGTTCGAGTTCGACGCCGGCTGTCCGGCAATCCTCGATCCCCAGCTCGTTCTGGCGCGGTGGCTCGGGGCCACCGTGACGCCGGAGGCAGCGCTCGTCTCTCCGGCGGGCGAGCTTCTTTACCGCGGGCGGATCGACGACCGGTACCCGGAGCTGGGGAAGCAGCGCCCCGGAGACGTCCGACACGACTTAAGGGACGCCCTGGAAGCCGCGCTGGCGGGCCGTCCTGCTCCCTGTCCCCGGACCGAGAGTGTCGGCTGCCAGATCGAGTTCCCGAGCATGCCCGGGAAGGAGGAGGGCCCCACCTTTGCCAAGGACGTGGCGTCCATCCTCTTTGCCCGGTGCGCTCCCTGCCACCGTCCGGGCGAGGTCGGTCCCTTCCCGCTCCTTTCGTACGAAGATGCGAAGAAGCGCGCCGGCCAGATCTCCCGGGTGGCGGAGAATCGGATCATGCCGCCCTGGAAAGCCGTCGCCGGCTACGGAGAGTTTCTGCACGAGCGGCGGCTATCGGAGAACGAAATCGCGACGCTCCGGCGCTGGGCCGAGGGCGGAGCCCCCCTGGGGAATCCCCAGGACCTGCCTCGTCCTCCCGAGCCCAAGGCGGGCTGGACTCTGGGCCCGCCGGACCTCGTCCTGGAGATTCCCGGAGCCTTCAAGATCCCCGCTGAGGGCGAGGACGTGAACATGCACTTCCTCATTCCCCTGGATCTCTCGAAGGGAAGGTACCTGCGGGGCCTCGAGGTCCGGCCCGGAAACCCCCGGGTGGTGCATCACGCGGTCGGGTTTCTCGATCAGTCGGGCACGGCGCGCCGCCTGAGCGCGGGGAGGGGAGGGTATGCCCGCTTCGGCGGGCCGGGTTTCGTACCCGCGGGCATCACGCCGCGCTACGTCCCGGGACAGGTTCCGGAGTTCTTCGAGCCGGGCACCGCGATCACCCTGGGGAAGGGATGGGACTACGTTCTTCAAATTCACTACCACCCCTCCGGAAAGGAGGAGCTGGACCGGACGACCGTGGGATTCTATTTCACGGACGAGATGCCCAGGCGCGCTCCGACCGGAATCTTGATGGGCTCCGAAGTCATTGACATCCCCGCCGGGGAGAAGGCGCACTGGGTGAGTGACGCCTATCGGCTTCCGGCGGATCTTGAGGTCCGGGACATCTGGGCGCACATGCACATGCTGGGACGCGAGGTGGAGGTCCATGCCGAGCTCCCCGACGGGAGGATCCTCCCTATGCTCAAGATCTCCGACTGGGACTACAACTGGCAGGAAACCTACCGGTACCGAAATCCTCTCCAGCTTCCGCGGGGGACGGTGATCCGGGCCAAGTTCCGATACGACAACTCGGAGGGAAACCCGAAGAACCCGAATCACCCCCCGAAACGCGTCACGCTCGGAGAGAAGACGACGGACGAAATGGCGGGGATCTGGATCGGCGGATTCGCCGTCCAGGAAGGGCAGGAACGAGTGTTTTCCATTGCGAACCTGAGTCATTACCGCCAGATGCAGGGCCACCGGTGATGAGCAAAAAGAAGGGATCGTCCATGAATCTCTGGAGCATTGGGGTCCCCCTCCTCCTCTTGGCGATCCTCGTCTGGCTTGCCTATACGATGAAAGGCGGGGCCGCCGTCCGGGAGGGATTCACAAAGTCGGGAGCGCTTTTCGTGAGTGTCGCGCCCTCGATGGCCATTGGACTTCTCATGGCGGGATTCGTGGCGCTCCTCGTCCCCCAGGGAGCGGTCGCACGATCCTTCGGGGAGAACTCGGGGCCCCGAGGACTACTCTTGGCTTCGGTCGCCGGGATCCTGACGCCAGGGGGCCCGTTCACCCATTTCCCGCTGCTCGCCGCGTTTCGGTCGCAGGGCGCCGCAATCGGGCCGCTTTCAGCGTACATCACGGCGTGGTCGCTGCTCGGGGCTCACCGGATCCTTCTCTGGGAAGGTCCGCTCCTTGGGTGGAGGTTCGTTTTCGTACGGGTGGGAGTTTCGTTCTTCTGTGCCCCTTTGGTGGGTTGGATGGCCCAGGCCCTGGATGTGGCCGTCGGGCGCATTCCCATGGCGAGCAGTTCGCCCTAGGCACGTCCCTAGCCGAGTGACCAGTAAACGATAGCAGGTTCAATACTCTCAATCTCAAGGGGTTCGACCAAGAATTGCCGTGGTTGTAGGGCGACCTCCGGTTCCTGCTATCTCGCAAGTGGTGGCGGCTGGTTCTAAAGAACGGGATGGTGGACCGTAGAGGACTTGAGCCTCTGACCTTCTGCGTGTCGAGCAGCCTAAACCGCTCAAAACCGGGCGATTACGGGGGTACTATAGCACCAACTGCACCATTTGCACCAATTGCCCCATAACACTGTCCCAAAACTGTCCCAGTTTTGACGTCCGGAGTAGGTCGGCGACTATACGATTGGAGGCAATCGGAAGCGCGCCAGGCTCGCGTTGAGAAGATCGGGGGAGATGTGCGCGGATCCTGCCCTCAAGCGCCGATACGTTCCACTCAAGTCCGCGATCAGCTTGCGCTCAAAAGCCAACTCGAGAACACGCATCGTCCCCGCGACCTTCAATCCCAGTTCCCTCGCAGACTCGCGGGCCGCTTTTTCGTCGATCAGAACCACGTCGGCCTTCAACTCATCGGCCAGGATGATCGTCGAGGCTTCACCTGCAGCGATGTGGGCCCGGGCCTGAAGGTCTGAGATCCGGTCCTTAGCCGCGACCGCTCGGGATTGAACGAACGAAGCAGCCGAGACTTCCGTTGAGCCAGGCTTTCCTCTGCCTCGGACAACGACCTCGTCGTAAACCTGTGGCGTGATGAGAACCGTTCCGAAGAGATCTTGAAGTCGAGCGAACTCCCCGACGACGGAGAGCAGGATCAAGGGAGAGGCATTGGATACGACTCCCGGCATGATCTCCCCTCCCCCCTAAGGCATGACTGCTACGGAAGGATCTTGCGGTCGTCCTCCAGGTCCTTCAGAGAGTAGTTGAGATAGGTTCCGTGCTCGGACATTTTCTCAAGCAGATCAGCCTGAGAAACAGTTGCGAGTTCGGCGAACCGGCCCAGGGAAAGCCTGCCCTCGCGGTACAACTCCAGTAACAGCAGGAAGCGGGCCTGATCCGAAGCGTCCTGTCCAGCCAAGCCGGCCGTTCTGGCTACATCCTCAGGCAGCGTCACTTTCAATTCCATACTTCCTCATTGTACTGAGTTGGAGACATCAAGAAAAGAGCCTAGGAGGATTGGCCCCGCCCCTTAAGATTGGAGGCACGACCCTCTCTCGGTTGGAGGTAGCCTAAGCCTGACTCCCAGGGTTATACATTCTCTTGAATGTCGGTTCTGCTGTCGCTGCTACCTCTCCTCCAGGACGATCCCACCGCCCTCATCGAACGCCTGTCCTCGGAGAGCGCAGAGCAGCGTGACGAGGCGGAGCGGGCTATCCTGAACCTTGGCGCGCCAGCTCTTCCGCTCCTGGAGAAGGCCACGAAAAGCCGGGATTCTGAAACCTCCGCCCGGGCCGCCCGCCTTCTAAGGGTCTACGCCAATCGGCAGCACCTCACCCCCAGGCTTCGCACCGTCTTCCCGCAGCTCGACCAACGGATGGACCTGAAAGACTTCCCCGCCTGGACAAAGCTTTTCCTGCAAGTTTGTGGGATGACGGCTATCGACCCGTCTGCGACTCGCGTCACCACCGCTTCCGTCGCCTTTAAAATCGGGATCACCGGCAAAGCTCATAGAATCGCGCAGGACCCTCAGACGGAATGCAGCGGAAGCGCTAGATGCGGTCTTCCAGCCCCGGTCCTCGAGCTCGTTGAAGGCCTCGCCGACGTGCAATCACTCGCCGCCGAGGGGCAGTGTTCTTAGGCCAACAGCTCCGTGGCCCTGAAGATCCCGAAACCCTGAATGAGGCACTCGGAAATCTTCGCGGTATGAGTTCTCAATTTCATGATCCTGCTGTACTCTTGGGGAGCGACCGGAATTCTGCCGATGGGCCAAGAGATCGTCTATTGCTCGAAGTGCCAGACCCAGCTTCGGAGTGCGAACTTCGAGAAGGGAACGGCCTTCCACATCGAAGGGCAGGCCTATTGCAAGCCCTGCGCGCGCGACGTCGTTAAGTCGTTCCCGCCGGAGAAGCTCGATCCGCTTCTGAAGCGGGTGGAGGCGCTCAAGCAGGCGGAAAAGCCCCCGACCTCTGGAACTCCCCTCGGGACCCAAACGGATCGGATCATGAGGGTCGCGGCCGGGCCGCCACCCACTCGCCGTCTCATCCGCGAGAGATCCGGCCCTGGGACAGCCGTGGCCGCCCTAACAGGGGTGGGGGTCCTGGTCGTAGGGGCGATCATGGTGATGACGGGGGGAGGAAGGGCTCCTGCGCAGCTCCCGACGAAGGGCACCCCAAGCTCACAGGAGGTCAGGTCGGACGTTCCAGCTCCCCCTGGGGACCCCGTCAAACCCAGCATGGATCCGCCTCGCGATCCGGCAGTTCCATCCCTTTCTCCCGAGAAACGGGAGCAAGTCGCCAAAGAGACCCTTCACAAAGCGCGAGAATTCGCATCCGCGAACCCCGGCGATTTTACCGGCCAGCATTTGCGTTTCGAGCAAGCCGCATGGGATTCGCGGGACACCTCTCTTCAGGAGACGGCTCGCGCGGAGCTAAGAGCGGTGGAGAAGCGGCAACGTGAGACGCTGTCCGTCGAATTCTCGGGATTGGACGAGAAGACGCGACCGGCCCTCGCAAGCGAGAATTTTTCGATGGCGATCAACCTGCTGGAGGAGGCGAGAAAGCTCCATTCCGGCGCAGAATGGACGGGCGCAATCAACCAGAAAATCGCTCAGGTGAACGATGCGGTGGCGAAGCTCTACGCCCCTCTGAAAGATAAGGCGCTCGAAGCCCGGAAACGGGGCGGTGACGCAGAGCAGGAGGCTGTCTGCGAACGGGTCAGGAAGTGGGGACTGGCTGCATGGACAGCCGATCTTGAGAAGGCCCTGGCTGAGGCCGCTCTCTCGCCCACAAGCCCGCTCATCCTGCCGGGGGTCAAACCTCCTCTAGTCGAGCCGGTCCCATCGCCGTCCGTGGCTATCTTGATCAACTCCGGAGGCGGGGCCGTCGGGACCTTCGTCGCGGACACGCAATTTGCCGGAGGCAACACCTACTCCACGACCGCCGCGATCGATACAAGCGAGGTCACGAATCCCGCTCCCATGTCGGTCTACCAGACAGAGCGGATCGGGAACTTTGCCTATACCGTGGGAGGGTTGATTCCTGGGGGCTCCTATACCGTCAGGCTGCATTTCGCGGAGTTCGTCTTTACGGTCCCCGGCAAGAGGATCTTCAACGTCTCGATCAATGGGAATCCCGTCCTTTCCAAATTCGATATCGTGGCCGATATTGGCGCCCCCAACAAGGCCGATATCCGCGAGTTCCCCGCGACCGGGGACGGGACCGGCCAGATCACGATCACTTACTACAGCGTCGTCAACAACGCAAAGTCGAGCGGTATCGAGATCGTTTCCGGTTCTTCCATGAAGCCGTCTCCTGCTCCCCGGAAACCTGCGCGTCCCGCCGTGCCCGATGCCGTCAAACAGCGCGACGTCGAGGCTGCCGTGCGAAAGACCTTCAACCTCGACCAGGCCAAAACCGCGAAGGACAAGGCGGACTTGGCGCGGACGCTGGTAGAGACCGCAGCTAACTCGGGGGCGAAGGACGCGGAGCTTTTCGTGCTTCTCCGGCTTGCAAGGGACCTGGCGGCCCAGGGGATGGACGTGAAGACGGCACTCGAGGCGATCAACGCAAGAGCGGCGGCGTTCGAGGTGGATGCGATGGGCGAGAAGGTGGACCTTTTCGCCAGGACGACGGCGAAGGGCCAGGACGCGGCGGCGTGGGCCGGGGCAGCTCTTGATGTGGCCCAGAAGGCGTCGGAGGCGGACGACTATGAGACGGCAGTGAAGCTGGTGGCGCGGGCGGAGGCCCTGGCCCGGGCGTCCAATGACAAGGGTCTCCAGGAGACGGCGAGGGAGCGAAGCAAGGAGATCTCGGACCTCAAGCGAGCGACGGACGGCCTGAAGGGGCACTTCAAGACCCTCGAGACGAAGCCGGACGACCCGGCCGCCAACGCCGCCGTAGGCAAGTTCGTGTGTCTGGTGAAGAGGGACTGGAAGCGGGGTATTCCCATGCTAGAGAAGGGTTCGGAACCCGCATTGAAGGCTCTGGCCCAGCAGGAGCTTGGAAACCCGGCGGACGCCGCGGACCAACAGGCGATCGGGGAAGCGTGGGCGGCAGTGGCGGAGAAGGAACCGCCGCCCTACAAGGCCCGCGCGCGGGACCGAGCGGCCGAGTGGCTGGGGCGGGCGATCCCGGGGCTCACGGGCGTCGCAAAGGTCACGGCGGAGCGTAAGCTTGCTTCTCTTGGACCCTCAGGTGGCCCCAAAAGCCGCCAAATCCTCGATCTGGGCGCCGGCGTGCGGATGGAACTGGTCACCATCAAGCCCGGCACGTTCACGATGGGCAGTACCGAGGCGCCGAAGGAAAGCTGGCAGCTGGACGAGAGGCCGGAGCACAAGGTGACGATCACGAAAGGATACTCCCTGGGGAAGTACGACGTGACGCGGGGGCAGTTTTCGGCGTTCGTGAACGCGACGGGATACAAGACGGACGCAGAGAAGGAAGGCAAGTCGTGGGGGCGGCGGGACGGGAACTGGGGAGAGATCGCCGGGGCGAACTGGAAGGACCCGGTGTTGTTCAAGCAGACGGACGAGCACCCGGCGACTTGCATCTCTTGGAACGACGCGAAGGCGTTCTGCGACTGGGCGACCAAGAAGACGGGGCGCGAGGTGCGGCTCCCGACGGAGGCGGAGTGGGAGTATGCGTGCCGGGCGGGGACGAAGACGAAGTGGTCGTTTGGAGACAACGAGGCGGCGTTGGTGGAGTACGGATGGACGAACATGAACTCAGGGTTGCAGACGTTGCCGGTAGGCCAGAGGCAGCCGAACCCGTGGGGTCTGTATGATATGAATGGGAACGTGTGTGAGTGGTGCCAGGACTGGGCGGGGCCCTACGCAGGAGATGCGGTGGATCCTACAGGCCCCGCCAGTGGGGATCGCCGGTGCCTGCGCGGCGGGAGCTGGAACAACAATGCGATCGAGTGCCGTTCGGCGTTCCGCTTCAACGATACCCCGTCGAATCCTGTCACGATCAACGGCTTCCGGGTGGCGGTGCCCTAGCCTCTCCGTCGTGACGCTCTGTCTATTTGTTCTTTGACCCTGTGGGCGGGTTGCCCACCCTCGATACGAATAGGCACTTCAAAACGAAATACGCAGATTCAGCCGGCCAAACTGGGAACGTTCAGCGAACAGTGTCGCCGCCTCTGCGGACTATCTAGGGGCGTTTATCGCAGATTTCGAGACACAGATGGGGACAGGGAATTCTTTGGATTCCGGATTCTTCACGCGAGCCTGCTTCTGATGTTCCTCGGGCCTGCGACCCACCGTATACTCACATCGGACATGGCCAAGAGATGAAACCGGGGAATCGCGTCGTCCTCCGGGCCCCGACCGCTGCCGACGCGGGCGACTTTCTCGTTTTCGTCCGCGACAGTCGTAGGCTCCACCGGCCATGGGTCTATCCGCCCTCGACGCGAGAACAGTTCCTCGCCTATGTCCGCCGCTGCCGACGCGACGACTTCCAAGGCTTCCTCGCCCGCCGCGCCGAAGACGAAGCCCTCGTCGGCGTCTTCAACCTCAGCCAGATCTTCCGCGGAGGATTCCAGAACTCCTATCTGGGCTACTTCGGGAGCGTCCGGCATGTCGGACGGGGCTACATGACCGCCGCGATGATCCTTCTCCTGCGACATGCCTTCCGCTCGCTCAAACTGCATCGGCTCGAAGCGAACATCCAGCCTGGCAACACTGCTTCCGTCGCCCTGGTGAAACGGTGTGGATTCCGAAAGGAAGGATTCTCGCCCCGCTACCTGAAAGTGGGCGGTCGATGGAGAGATCACGAGCGCTGGGCGATCACTCGTGAGGACCTGGCGCACTGATGGTGCGCTGTATCGTTGCGTGGAGATTGGTCAGGCTGATCGGCTCCCGCAGGAACTCCACCCCGACCATGGGTACAATACCGTTGCACGCCCTTGCCCGAGCCAGCCGCAGCGGCCACCTTCCCGGCCCCGGCTCCGCCTGGCGACACCTCGCCACCGGCGTGACGGCGGCTGCGGCGGGGGACGCGGAAGTGGGAAGGGTAGTTCTGCTCTTCGATTATTTGGCCTTAGTCAAAGTGACCGGCCAGGATTACGATGCTGCCGCATGAAGCCGGAGTTCGAACGCCTCGCGGAGTCCTACCGGAAGTTCCGCATTGGCTACTCTCCACAGACGATCGAGACGCTCAGCCGTGAATCCACCGGTGACACCCTCGATGCGGCGATCGGGACGGGTCTACTGGCGGAGCTGCTTCGTCCCCACGTCAGACGCATCGTCGGAATCGACATTTCCAGGGCGATGATTTCAAAGACGCGGCCGCCCGTTGTGGTGGCAGCGGCGGAACACCTGCCCCTTCGCGGGGGCGCCTTTGACATGGTCACGTGCGCCGAAGCCTACCACTGGTTTGATCGTCCCCGAGTGATGTTCGAATTCCGGCGTGTGCTCCGACCCGGCGGTCTCATCGCTCTGATTTGGAAGAGCCCGGCCGATGGCGAACCCTATCGTCCCCTCAGTCACGACCTATTTCAGGAGATAACAGGTCGGCCCTATCGCTCGGCGATGCCTCCGGAGATGCTGGAAGAGATAGTTGCGGGGTGGCACTCCGACCGATTCGAATGGGAAGTCGAATGGACGGTGGACCACTACGTGGGATGCTTTTCGTCCTGGGAGGCGATGCGTCAGCAACTCGGCCCCCTCCGCGAGCAATTCCTTGACTCATTCCGTTCGCGACTCGATCAGCTTGTCGGAGGACGTCCGTTTCGAGAACGCATCGTCGACAAAGTGTATACGATGCGGGTATGAGGCTCGCTCCTTTAGTTCAAGATCTGCCAAAGGCCAGCTATAAGGCTAACTCTCGGCGCAAGTTGCATACCGCTGAGATGAAGGTTAGGACGAAGCTAATATTGATTCACCGAACGGCCTTGCCCCCGTTCCGGGTGAAGAGCCGAAAGATGGAGCCGAGAAAGGGATTTGAACCCTCAACCCCCGCTTTACGAAAGCGGTGCTCTACCATTGAGCTATCTCGGCCGGCCTAGAGGGCCAGGAGTTTACCGCAACCGAGTTGGGCGGGCAAGATTCTTTCGCCACGCCCGTGGACCTTCACTTCCGGTGCGGATGCCGATGATGCAAATCGGCGGAGTGCGGGTGCGAATGCTCAAGAGGCTCGTGCTGGTGCGGGTGAGCATGAGGTTCGGGCCCTTCATCGCCCGCGTGGACGTGCTGATGATGCTCGTCATGGACGTGGCGATGCTCGTGTTCCAGCGCCTCGTGAACGTGCGCGTGACCATGCTCGACCCGGATGAGAAGCCATGCGCCCGGAATCATGAAGAGCGCTCCCACCCCCGTCCACAGTCCCGGGACTTCGCCCAGAAGCGCCCAGGAGAGGGCGATGCCCATCCCGGGCGCCGTCGCGAACAACGCCGAGGTGCGGGCAGCACCGAGGTGTCGGAGGGCGGTCAGGAAGAGAACCACCGATAGCCCGTAGCACACCAAGCCGACCCCCAACGCCGAGCCGAGAACCAAAAGAGTGGCGCGGGGCAGGCCCTCGGCGACGGAGGCCAGAACGAGATTGACCGTCCCAGCGATCATTCCCTTCAGAGCGGCGATCTGGAGCGGATCCCTGGCGGACAGACGCTGGGAGAAATTATTGTCGAGACCCCACGCGAATCCCGCCCCCAGGAGGAGAACGGGCCCCTGCCACGAGAGCGTCCCTCCCTGGGCGGCTCCGGTCCAGGCCACGAGCGTGGCTCCCACCACGATCGCCGCCGCACCCAGGGCCTCGCGACGGAGCAGGAAGTCGCCGAAGAAGGTGACGGCAAGCCCCATCGTGAAGATCGTCTCCGTGTTGGCCAGGAGCGCGGAGACGTGAGCGCTTGTCCGAGCCAGACCCAGGAGGAGAAGGATGGGTCCGGCCACCCCCCCCGAGAGGATGACACCAGCCAGCCATCCGAGGTCGGACTTCTGGAGCGCCGCCTCCCGCCGAACGGCGCGGCCCTGAAGCAAGAGCCGAAGGGCACCGACGCCCAGGCCACTCCCGAGATACAGCAGCCCGGCCAGCCCGAGGGGTCCGAGGTCGCGGAGCAGCAACTTGGATAGAGGGAACGAGGCGCCGAAGAAGGCCGCGGCGGCCAGCGCCAGAGCGTTGGGACGAACCGCCAAATTCTTCATTGGACAGGACGGGTCGAACGCGTGGGACTCCGCAGGATCAGCGGCGCCAGGCCTCTCCGGACGACCGGACTACTTTACGTCCCGCATGGCCCATTCGAGGTCCGGCCGACTCTGGGCCAGTCTTACGCAATAGTTCCAGCGGAGAATCGCCTCATCGTTTCCCGTCGGCTGGATTTTCTCCGCTTTCTCGTAGCACTCGAACGCTTTGCGGAGCAGGGCCGTCACCTTGAACGGCTCTTGTCGCGCGCTGAGTTCGGCTTTGGCACGGCGCTCGTAAAGATACCCGAGGCGGTAGAGGCGTTCGTACGGATCCTTCAGGCTCTGGAAGACCCGCTCCGCCTCCACGAAAGGATCGTTCTTGCTCCCGTCGAAGCGGTCGGTTAGCGCGAGACCCAGAAGGCGGATTCCCATCTGATGGGTCGGATCGACCTCCAGGATGTCGCGACAAATCGACTCCATCTCATGCGGCTGATTGAGCAGCCGCCAGTGCAGCGCTTTTTCGATGGCCGCCGGGATGGCGTCTTTGTGGATCTTCTTCAGATGCATGTCCCACCTTTTCCTTAATGCTGCGGCGCGGGACGATCTTCCCCGACCGGATCGCTCAGGTCATCATCCTCCTCTATAGTACGCGACGGAAGCCCCGGTTCCACGATCCGGTAGAGCACCGGAACCACGAACAGCGTCAGGATCGTCGAGCTGACCAGACCGCAGACGATCACCGTGGCCAGGGGCCTCTGGACGTCGGATCCGAGATCCGTCGCGAGGGCGGCGGGCAGGAGTCCCAGGATGGCGACGATCGAGGTCATCAGCACGGGCCGGAGGCGGCTTTTGGCCCCCTCGACGATGGCCTCGTCGACCGAAAGCCCCTGGATCCGGAGGTTGGTGATCCAGCGGACCATGAGGACGCCGTCCATGATGGCCACCCCGAAGAGGGCCTGGCATCCGATGGCCGACGAGACGTTCAGGTGCATGCCCCGCATCGCCAGGGCAAGCGCTCCTCCGGCGAAGGCGAAGGGAACCGACAGGATGACGATTCCGGCCGCCTTGAAGGACTTGAGCGTGACCAGGAGCAGGATAAAGATGAGCGCGACCGTGAGCGGCACGAGCACTCCGAAATGGCGTTTGGCCCGGTCCAGGTTCTCGAACATCCCCAGCCAGCTGACCTCGTAGCCGTCGGGGAGCTTCATCTCCTTCTGGAAGAGGTCCTGGGCTTCGGAGACGAATCCCCCCTGGTCGCGGCCCACGATGTCGCAGCGGACGGTCAGCCGCCGGTGTCCGCTTTCCCGGGCGATCAACGTCTGGCCGTCCTCGAGGCGGATGTCCGCCAGCTGGGACAGGGGAATGGGGAGGCCGTCCGCGCTGAAGACCGGGAGCCGGCCGATCGCTTCAGGCGAGCGGGTGTACTCCTTCCCGAATTTCACGACGACGTCGAAGCGGCGTTCGCCCTCGTAGATCTGGGTCACGGGCGCCCCCCCGAGCGCGGTATTGATGAGGAGGTTCACGTCGTCCATCCGGACGTTGTGCCGGGCCGCCAGCGCCCGGTCCGGCCGGATGATGAGCTGCGGCTGAGGGCCTTCCTGTTCCACCGAGACGTCGACCGCGCCGGGCACTTTCCGGAGCAAGTCCACCAGGCGCTTCGCCAGATCGAGCAGCACCAGCGAATCATCCCCCGAGAAGTCGACCGCCAGGTTCGCGGAGGTGCCGTTGGCGTCCTCGGTGACGCTGTCGATGATCGGCTGGGTGAAATTGAAGCGGCAGGTCGGAAACTCGTCCCGGAAGCGCTTCCCGATGCCCTCGACGAGGTCGGTCTTCGAGCTGATCTGGCTCCACTCGTCCTGGGGGCGCGGGGCGATCATCATTTCGATCCGGCTGGGAGGAAAGGGGTCCGTGCCGCTGTCGTTCCGGCCGGCCTGGACGACCGCGAACTTGACATCGGGAAACTCGAGGCAAATTTCCCGCAGGCGCTTTCCGTACGCGGCCGTTTCCTCGAGGGCCATTCCTTCGGGGAAATTGACTCTCACCCAGACGACTCCTTCGTCGAGGTAGGGCAGGAACTCCGTCCCGAGGCGGGGCAGGACCGTGAAGAACGTGAGGAACAGGAGTCCCGCGACGCCGAGGAGGACTTTCCAGCGGTGCTTGAGGAGCGTCACCACGGTGCGCCCGTAGAGCGGCCGGAGGCGGCGAAGGAGGGGATTCTCGTGGTCCTCATACCCGTTGGGGAACAGGAGCACCGCGAGCGCCGGGGCCACGAACAGCGAAAAGAGCACCGCCCCCGCCAGCGCGAAGACGAGCGTGAGGGCCATGGGCCGGAAGAGGAGCCCTTCGATGTGCGTGAGGGAGAGGAGGGGGACGTACCCGGCAATGATGATGAGGACCGAGAAGAAGATCGGCCGCTCCACTTCGAGCGCGGCCGCATGCACGGTCCGGAGCACACCCCAGCGGCGTCCGGACTTCGCTTCCGCCGAGAGGCGGTGCGCGATGTTGTCCGCCATGATGACGGCGCCGTCGACGATGATTCCGAAGTCGATGGCGCCGACGGAGAGCAGGCCGATCGGGATGCCCGAGAACTTCGTGAGGATCAGGGCGAAGAGGAGCGAGAAGGGGATCGTCAGGGCGACCAGCACCGCCATCTTGGGGCTTCCCAGGAAGATGAGGAGGATCAGGACGACGAGCGTGATCCCGGCCAGGACGCTGTGCGCCACCGTCCGGAGCGTGCTCTGGACCAGGTAGGAACGGTCATAGAAGGGATGAACCCGGACCCCCGCGGGAAGCCTCGTGGTATTGAGCTCTTCGACGGCGGCCTGCACGCGCCCGAGCACCTCGGAGGGGTTCTCGCCCTTGAGCAGAAGGACGACCCCCTCGATCGTGTTGTCGTTCTTGTCCTTGCTGAAAATGCCGAACGGGACCTGGTGGCCGAACTCGACCGTCGCGACATCGCGGACGTAGACGGGCGTCCCGCCGACCGTCTTGATGAAGACGGACCCGACATCGGAGAGCGTCTGCAGGAGCCCGCGCCCACGGACGACGAACGACATGCTTCCGCGGTTGACGACGCTGCCGCCGCCGTTGGAGTTGTTCGTGCTGATCGCCCCGGTCACGTCGGAGAGCTGGAGCCCGAAGCGCTCCAGCTGCTGGGGCTTGACCGTCGCCGTGAACTGCTTGGCGAGGCCGCCGAAGTTCGAGACGTCCGCCACTCCCGGCGTCCGGAGCAGCCTCGGGATCACGACCCAGTCGTTCAGGGTCCGCAGCTCCATGAGATCGTGCGTTCCGTCGGTGCGGATCTCGTAGCGGTAGATCTCCCCGTAGGCCGTCGCGTAGGCGCCGAGGGCGGGCTGGGCCCCCGGGGGAAGCGTGAGCGTCGCCAGTTTCTCCAGGACCCGCTGGCGGGCCCAGTACCCCTCGACGTCCTCCTCGAATTCGAGCTGGACGAGGGAGAGACCGAAGATGGTGCGCGACCGGATGACATTCACGCGCGGGACGTTGCCCATCGCCAGCTCGATCGGGATGGTGACCTGGCGCTCGATCTCTTCGGGCGCATAGCCGGGATAGGTGGTGATCACCTCGACCATCTGGGCGGAAATGTCCGGATAGGCGTCGACCTTCTGGTGGAGGTAGGACCAGACTCCTCCCCCCGAGGCCACGACGGCGAAAATGAGGACGAACCAGCGGTGCCGGAGGGCCTGCGTCAGGAGCGCGGAAATCATGATCCCGCCTTACTTCTCGAGAGCTTGGATGATGAACGGCTTCAGAAGGATGGCGCCCCGGCCGATCACCTCCTCGCCGACGGCGATGCCGCTTCGGGCCTCGATCATCGGACCCCGGTGTTCTCCCAAGTCGACGTCCTGGACCCTCCAGGGCCCCTCCTTCGCGCGCGCCAGGACGTAGTCCTTCCGGCCCACGTGAACCGTCCCGTCTTCGGGCACGAGCATGGCGTCCCGGGAGTCGGTTCCGATCCCGACGTCGGCGAACATGCCGGGTTTCAACTTGTCGTCGGGATCGTCCAGGTGGAAGAGGACGCGCAACGTCCTCCGGTCCGTCGACAGGGTGGCGACGATCCGGGTGATCTTGCCCGGAAACGTCGCGTCGGGAAGCCCGTAGAAGCGGGCGATGCAGGATTGGCCTTCCTTCACCCCCCGGATCTGGACTTCGGGAACTTGGGCGACCACGATCGCGACGGAGTCTTCCTGGTCGAGGGCCCGGGGATCGATCCCCGCCTGGGCGAGAGCCCGAATCGCCTGCGCCTGATTCCGGAGGGCGGTATTCTGGGTCGATTCGGCGTCGAATTCGTCCTTGCGGGTCTGGATCTCGGCCTGGATGAGATCCGCATGGGCGGCGGACAGATCTTTCTTCGCTTCGGTCCCGGTCTCTTCGACCAGCTTTTTCAGGCGCTCGTACACCTCGGTGTAGCGGGCGAGCTGCGCTTTCCCCAGCTCCCGGGTTTTTTCGAGCTGCTTTCCGGCGTAGTCCACATCGTTCTGGAAGCGCCGCCAATCCGCATACGCGCTCGAGACGTCGGCGTTCTGGAACTGCCACCGATCCTCCGCCTTTCCGGGACCCTTGTGGGAGTGCGCCGCGACGGATGCGGTGACGGTGAGCAGGGGGATGGAGACTTTCTCGGTCTTGACGAATTGCTTCTCGAGGTGGCGCTCGAGGGCGCTCCCGGCGGCGACTTCGAGCTCCTTGGAGTCCAGGACCCGGGCCATCGGGGGCGCGACGGAGAGATCCCGCTCCGTGGGCGTGACGCGGGCCGCGGGCCGGATAATGAAGTAGAGGACCACGACCACGCCCAGCGTGGCCAGGCCCATCCAGACGTTTCGCAGGAGCTCCGTCCGAGTCATCATCTTCCCCCGTCCTTGAGGACCGTCGTTCCCGCCGCCGCATTGATGCGGTAGAGGGAGTGCCAGTAGGCCGACTGCACCCCGATGTGGAGCCGCTGGGCATCCCGATAGGCCCGCTCGGCATCGAGGAGTTCCAGCACGGTCCGGCCTCCGGCCTGATAGGCGGCCTCCATCCGGTCCCGGACGGATTTCGCCGCATCCAGCTGCGTGCGGTCGTCCGCGACCGCGGCGGCCTGCGCGGCCTGGAACCCGGAGAGGTCCTGCGCCAATTCCGCCCGGACCGCCGCTCGCTTGGCCTCGAGCGTGTAGTTCGCTTGGCGCGCCTGGGATTCGGCCTTGGCGATGTTCCCCTGATTCCGGTCGAACAGGGGGAGGGAGATACCGACCATCGCCTCCCATTCATTCTGGTTCTTGAGCCCGAGGGAGTCCTGCACCTGATAGATATAGCCGCCGGTGACCGACAGCTGGGGGAGTCCCTGCCGGCCCTGGCTGCGGGCCTCGGCCAGCCAGCGCTCGACCTGGCGCCGGAGGGACACAAGATCGGCCCGGAACTGCTCCGCCGTTTTCAGGACCGATTCCAGATCCGGGGGGACGAGGGGGTGGGGGATCTCGAGGGATCCCGCGACGTCGAACCCGGGTTCCGAGCCCGTGCGCCCCAGGAGGGCCCGGAGGGTCGCGCGAGACGAGAGTTCCAGGGACTCGGCCGTCCGGACATCCTGCTGGCTGTTCGCCACGGCCAATCGCGCCCGATCCAGGTCCACCGCCGGAGCGCCCCCCAGATCGACTCGGCGCCGGGTGAGCGCCTCCACGCGTTTCAGGTTCTCCAGGTCCTCGCGCACGAGCAGCAGGAGCGCTTTGGCCTGGAGGACATCATAAAAGGAGGAGGCCACGTCGCCGGCCCGCGCTCTCTTCAGGTCCGCCTGGTCCGCCCCGGCGACATCCACGGCCCGCCGGGCACTTTCCATCCCGGCGCTCTGCTTGCCGAACACCAGGGGGTCCAGGGGGATGTTCAGGTCGAACGAGTACTGGGGAGGACCTCCGGAATTGCTCGCGGTGAAATGCGTTCCGGCCGGTTGGAGCGTCGTGCCTGCCGTGAAGGTCGGATTGGGGTACGTGGACGCCGTCTTCAGGTCCGCCCGGGCCTGGATGATGGCTTCCGTCCCCGCCAGGACCTCGGGGGCCTGGGCGAGAGCTTCAAAGACGGCTTCCTCGAGCGTCACGGTCGGTTTCCGCTCGACGGGTCTGGGAGGCGGCGGAGCGTTTGGAGGCAGGGCGGGAAGACTGTCCGAGAAGGAGGGATGCTCCGCGGTCCGCGCGAGGTCCTCCGGTTCGTAGGCGGCAATCGATCCGCCGCAGCCGCCCAGGAGCACGAAGACGAGCAGGGAGATCCTGGGCTGGATCCTCCCGGACGCCGCTCGGCCCAGCGCGGTGCCGGAGCGTCGATCACGATCGGACGAGGTCTTCAAGTCCCTGGGTCTCCATCCCTCCCTCGGAAGCAGGCTCTCCTCTGGGCCTAGGGTCGGAGCGTTCCGGGGATCAGGCGAGGGTGAAAAAGCAAATGCCCGGCCAGCGTTCTTGGGACGCCGTTCGGCCTCCGGACTGGGGGCACCTTGGCGCCGGTGACTCCGTCTCGGTGGGGGGAAAGCTGCAAAGGACCCGGAAGTTGGGCAGGATTCCGGGATCGGAGTCGATGCGGGGACCCCCATGGACTCGCCAGCCTCGGGAAACCGGGGGAGGCGTCTGGGCATGGGGCCCCATCGCGGTCGCTCCGGTCCCTGCATTCTGCCGGGACGGAGGCCCCGGCCCCCCCGGGTTCTCCATCCAGGTGGGACCCCGGCAGAAGCCGTTCAAAGGGAGGCGCTTGGAACGCGACGCCGGAGGAACTCCCCCGTTGGACCTCGGAAGGAGATGCCCCCGGGACGCTCTCTTGATCCGGGGTTAACGTCGCGTTTACATCGTGAAGAAGCGAACGCCGCATCTTGCCTGGACGGGTCGATCCGGATCGGCGCTCTCCCCCGGGGGTCTCCGAGGCCGAGGTCGGGGCCGGGAGCGGCCGCCCGGTCAGGTGCCGACCGCTTCCTCCTCGCGGATGATGTCCAGGACCTCTCGGGGAATCCTCGCATGCCGGAGAGCGCGGCGCATCTCATCCGAGTGGACCAGCCGGGTGATTCCGAAGAGGGCCCGGATATGAATCTGGACGGTCTTCCGGGGCACGAGAAGGAGGAAGATGATCCGCGCGGCCTGTCCGTCGGCGGCATCGAAGGGGACTCCGTCGGGGGCGATGGCGAGTCCTGCGATCACGTCGTCGAGGCCGTCCAGCATGGCGTGGGGTATGGCGATCCCCATCCCCAGCCCGGTGGTGGACACCTTCTCCCGCGCGATGAGGGCGTCGCGGATGCCCTTCTCCTGATCCGGGCGCAGGCGTCCGAGCGTCACGAGCGATCGGACCAGGTCCTCGAGGGCGTGCCACTGGTCCCGCGCCTGGAAATCGGTGAAGATGACGTCCTCCTTCAAGAGATCGCTCAGCTTCACGACGACTCCTTCGGATACGCCAGGCCGTTCGCCAAAGGGAGGGCGTCCGGCTCAGGAGGCCTTGCGGCCGCTGGGAAGTCCCACCTCGGACGGCTCGGCCGCGAGACAGACAGCAAACCGCGTACCACACCCGTTCTCGCCGGCGTCGCAGCGGATGGATCCCCCATGAGCTTCGATGATCTGGCGGGTCAGGTAGAGCCCGATGCCGGCCCCGCCGACCCCGGGCTTGTCGCCCCCGGTGTGATGCTCGACCCGGAAGAATTTCTCGAAGACTTTCTCGCGGTACTCGTACTTGATCCCGGGGCCGGTGTCGGTCACGGAGATTTCCACGAGGGGAACCCCATGACGGTCCTGGGACCCCCCCGAGGACACCCGGACCCGGACCGTCCCGCGGGGGGGCGTATACTTGAGCGCGTTGCCCAGGATGTTGAGCAGCGCGATCCGGAGTCGGGCCGCGTCCCCTCGGACGGTGCAGGAGGACGACGCCTCGACATACTCGAGGTGAATCTGGGCTCCGTCGAAGCGGCTGCTCTGCGAGACGACCAGCTCCCCCACGAGGGCATTCACGTCCACCCGGTCCATGGACAGCCGCAGCTGGCCCGCCTCGATCCGCGTGAGATCCAGGAGTTCGTCCACGGTGTTTTGCAGCTCGCGGCATCCCAGGAGCGCGGTGTCGAACATTTCCTTCTGGCTTCCGCTGAGCTCTTTCATGCTTTCCTGGAGCAGCAGCAGGTTCATCCGGAGGGTCGTGAGGGGAGTCTTGAGCTCGTGCGACGCGACGGCCACCATTTCGGTCCGGAGCTCGTCGAGCTTGGCGAGTTCGGTGACGTCGTAGAAGACGACCACGGCCCCGGAGCGCCCTCCCGAGACTCCGGAAACCGGGAGGACTTTCGGAAGCATCGACCGGGTCCGTCCGGCGAGCGAGATCGGAATCGTCCGGCCCAGGTCCGCCGGCGCTTCGGCGGAGCTGTCGCCTTTCAGCGCTCTTCCGATGGCCGTCAGGCAATCGGTGGGAAGCAGGAGATCGTAGATCCTCCGGACCTTATCCGCGTCGTCGCCGACCATCTTCCGGGCGGGCGGGCTCATGGACACGATTCCCCCGTCGGAGTCCAGGAGGAAGACCGCGTCGGGGAGGGCGGCGAGGGTGGCCTCCAGCCGCTCCTTCGCCTTCACGACCTCCCGGACGTTCAGGCGCTGAAACTCCGCGAGCGCCGCCGCCATCCGGTTGAAGCCTTCCGCCAGGCGGCCCAGCTCGTTCTTCGACGGGAGCGAGATCCGGCGGTCGAAGTCTCCGGTGCGGACGGCATCGAGGGACTGGGACAGCTCCGTCACGGGTCCGACCACCGAGCGGGCCAGGCGCAGGGCGACCAGCGATGAGATCACGAGGGCCGCCGCCGAGATCCCCAGCACGATCCACGTCGAACGGGCGGCTTCATCCCGGGCTCCGACCCCGGCCGCTTCGATGGAGCGGAAATTCAGTTCCCGGATCGAGGAGCAATCCCCGACCGCGTGGCGCAAGGCGGGATTGACGAAGCGATGATAGAAATCCCGCGCGGCGGCCGGATCGGCCGTGGAGAGGAGGGCGTCCCCCGCCCGGCGGTACTCGGCCAGATGACCTTTCAGGTCGACGGCCGCGGTTTTCTCGGCGGATTCGTTCAAGCTGGCCACGAGGCGCTGGTAGGCGCGCTCGGAGCCGGACCGCTCCTTTCCGAGCTCGGCCCGGGCCCGGTCGCGTTCGCCGGCGGTCGACAGGAGGAGAGCGTCGTCCTCGCGTTCGAGGGAGCCCGAGATTTCGGAGGCCAGCTGGATCGTCTCCTTGCTGGTCTGGATCTCACGGCCGGTGAGCTGGCTCAGCCGGAGAAACGTGAGGGAGCTCCAGATGCCGCCGGCGACCGTCGTCGCCACGACGAGTCCGCCCGCCAGAATGAAGGACGTTTTCAGGTGCCGAAAATTCATGAGCCCCGTGGCGCGTTCATGCCAGGCCGTAGCGCTTTCGTTTTCGTTGCAGGGTGCTCGCATCGATCCCGAGGGCTTTTGCCGCCGATTCGAAGGAGTCGGCGTGCGCCACGACCCGCGCGATGTGCTCCCGTTCGATGTCGTCCAGGGCGATGGGATCGCCGAGCGCGGGCGAGCGGCTGGGCGGCTTCCGTTCCTCCCCCAGGGAGGGCGGGACGGCGAGATCGTCGCTCGAGAGGACCGAGGACTGGGCCAGGATTGCGGCCCGCTCGACGGCATTGCGGAGCTCCCTCAGATTCCCGGGCCAGCGATAGTCCTGCACCGACTGTTCCGCTCCCGGGGACAGGGTGAGCCGGTCGCGGCCCTGCCGGCGTCCGAAGAAGCTCAGATAGTGGTTCACCAGGTGGAGGATGTCCTCGCGCCGCTCCCGAAGCGGAGGGGAGAGGAGGTTCACCACGTTGAGGCGGAAAAACAGGTCCTCGCGGAAGCGGCCGGCGGCGACCGCCTGGTCCAGAGGGCGATTCGAGGCCGCGATGATCCGGACGTCGGCTTTCCGCTCCTTGGTCTCGCCGAGCCTCTCATAGGTCTGGTCGTTCAGGAACCGCAAGAGACGCGCCTGGGCATCCGGAGTCAGTTCGCTCACTTCGTCCAGGAAGAGCGTTCCCCCTTCGGCTTCGTCGACCTTGCCCAGGGCATCCGTCACCGCCCCCGTGAAGGCGCCTTTCCGGTGCCCGAAGAGGGCGCTTGTCAGGAGTTCGCCGGACAGCATGGGGCAAAGGACCGTGACGAACGGCCGATCCTTCCGCTTGCTCTGGGACCGGATCCGGCGGGCCAGGACGTTCTTCCCGGTGCCGCTTTCGCCCGACAGGAGGATCGTGCAATCCGAGGCGGCGGCCCGCTCGGCGGTTTCCAGGAACGTCCGGTACCGCGGGCTGCGCGTCTCGAAACAGCTCTCCGCATCCGTTTCGCTCACGCGGTCCTGGAGCTCCACGACTTGCTGTTTGAGCAGGTGGGCGGAGACGACCCGCCGGGCGGCGTGCCGGACCTGCTCGGGGGTGAAGGGCTTGGGAAGATAGTCCACCGCGCCCCGCTTGATCGCCTCGACCGCGGTTTCGTAGGAGGCATAGGCGGTGATGACGACGATCCCCACCCCCGGCTGCCGGCGCAGGATCTCCGGAACCGCCGCCAGCCCCGACTCGGATCCCAGCCAGAGGTCCAGGAACACGACGTCGAAGCGGGCGTGCTCCAGGATTTCAAGCGCCCCCGGCAGGGTGCCCACCGGGACCACGCGAGCCTGGTCCGCCTCGAGGCAGAGTCGGACCGATTGACGGATGCCGGGATCGTCGTCGATGACGAGCGCCGACCAGCCTGAATCCATCCCGACGGGCTCCGAAAAACGGTGCCCCCGATGATAGCGAATGGACCGGACCCCGACTAGAGCCCCGGAGCGGCCCAGCGGGGTCCCCGTGGACGCGTCGCCCGGGCCTGGCCGGACCCGTCCGGAGGGGAGAGGAGGGCGGAAGGGAGGCGCTGGGGGGCTCGCCGGATTTTCGCGTCCGCTCCGAACTTTTTCCGAAAGAGCCCGCTCGAGCTTGCGATGACCCGATGACCGCGGCGCCAAGAGGCGACGCTCGGCAGGGATCGGGAGGGCGCCTCACCCGTTGGCAAGCGTGCGACAGGCTTCGCCGTGCCTTTGTAATTTTTATGTTGGAACTGCAGAATCTATGCATTACAATTCGCATCGAACCATATGCCTGTGATCGTCAGCCTCGAAGGGAGTGAGGAGGACTTCGCCAAGCTTCTCATCCTGCATCAGGTCATCTCGCAGGATCAGCTGGCGAAGGCCCTCGAGAGCCGCCAGTCCGCTTCCGCCAAATCGGGGGCCGTCGAACCGCTTCGAGACACCCTCCTTCGGGTCGGCTTCGTCTCCTCCAGCCTCATCTTCGAGGTCCTTCGCGTCGCCTCGAAAGTCGTGGAGCAATGCACGAAGTGCGGCGCGATCCACCACATCTACTTCTATCATCCCCACGCGCGGTTCTTTTGCGCGTACTGCAAGGGCCCGCTCAAAGTCACCGACCCCGGACAGGCCCTCAAGTGGTCGCCCGGACAGCTCGCGGCGGCCGCCGCCAAGGCGTCCGCGGCCGGCGGCCCTCCGCCGTCGGTCACCCAGATCATCCGCCGCGCCAACCCGCTCGACGAGCCGTCCGTCGCCGCGCTGCCGGCGGCCGACGAAACCATGCTCGACATGGGGCTGACGGCGCGATCGAAGTCGGCGAAAGCGGCCGTCCCCGCCCCCAAGCCGGCCGCGCTCCCGCCCCAGACGCCGAAGGCGCCGATCGATCCCACCGTGACCATCCTTCCCGTCTACGGCGACGAGACCATGCTCGACATGGGCTCCACGCCCAAGGCGAAGCCCGTCAAGCCGGCGGCTCCCGCGGCCGCGTCGCCGCCGCCTCCGTCGAAGCCGGCGCCGCTTCCGGATCAGACGATCGTCCCCTCGTCCATGGGCGATGAGACGATGCTGGACATGGGGTCGACCCCCAGGCCGAAAGCCCTGACGCCTCCCGCCGCGACGGCGGCGGAGCCCAGGCCGGCCGCGGCTCCGCCTCCTCCCGTTCCCCGGCCCGCCCGCTTCGACCAGACGATCGTTCCCTCGTCGGTCGGCGACGAGACGATGCTGGACATGGGAGAAACCCCCAAGTCCAAGTCCATGAAACCCGCGACCCCGGCCCCGGCGCCGCCCGACCAGTCCGTCCGCCCGTCCGCCCTGAGCGACGAGACGGTGCTCGACATGCCGGACTCGCCGAAGCCCGGGACGCCGGCCGACCGCTCCGACGCCATCCTGAGCGATGTCATGGACACCATGCTCGACATGGGCGCCAAAGCCGCGCGGAAACCCGCCCCGCTGCCGGGCGAGAAGCCCCAGTTCCCCCAGATTCCGAAAGCCCCGATCGGCAACGTCGCGGACTTTACGACGTCCGTCATCCCCGGCAAGAGCGAGCGGAAGGCCCCCTCGGCGCCGAAGGACGCGGCCGCTCCGGTCAGTCCGGAAGTGACGCGGACCGGTCCCGCGATCGATCCGACGCTCATGGTCACGCCGCCCTCGTCGACGGTCGGAGCCGGCGGGCACACGGGCACGATCTCCAACGTCGACAAGACTCAGATCCAGAACGCCGGGACGCCCAAGTCGGGCAGCGGCATGGGATCGGCGGCCATCGCCAACGCGAAGGCCCTGCCGGCCGAGGCCGCCGCGGCGGCGAAGGACCCCAACCGCCTCTTCGGCAAGTACGTGCTCCTGAACGAGCTCGGCCGGGGCGGCGCGGGCGTCGTCTACAAGGCCTGGGACACGCTCCTCCTGCAGTACGTGGCGTTGAAATTCATCCGCAACCAGGACGACAGCGACGCCGACTCGACCAGCGGCTCCAGCCAGATCGAGGAGTTCCAGCACGAAGCGCGTCTGTCGGTGCGCCTGCGGCATCCCAACATCGTGCGCATCTTCGAGATGGGGTGCATGTCGAACCGCTACTACCTCTCGATGGAGTACATCGAGGGCGGCACCCTGCTGGCGATGATCCACGGCGGGAAGGAGCGGAACCAGAAGACCCGCTTCAATACCAACCCCGACCAGTTCCTCAAGATCATGATCAACATCTCTCTCGCGGTGGACTATGCCCACCACGAGAAGCAGCCGGTCGTCCACCGCGACCTGAAGCCCCACAACGTGCTGGTCGACAAGTCGAACAATCCGTACGTCGTGGACTTCGGCCTGGCGAAGGAGGTCGAATCGGGCGACGGCGCGACCCTGACCGGCGTGGTCAAGGGCACCCCGACCTACATGGCGCCCGAGCAGGCCGAAGGCCGGAACCGCGACGTCGACCTGCGCACGGACGTGTACGCCCTGGGCGCGATCCTCTACGAAATGCTGACGGGCCGCCCGCCGTTCCTCGGCGAGAGCGTCCCGGAAATCCTGCGCAAGATCGCGACCGAGCTCCCCGAGCGTCCCAATGAGGTGATCGCCAAGGCCGTCGCGGCCGAGGCGGCCGCCACGACCGCCACCGCCACCGCCACCGCCAGCGGCAAGTCGAAGACGAAAGCGCTCCTGGTCCCCAAGACCATGGAAACCATCTGCCTGAAGGCCCTGGAGAAGAACAAGGCGGACCGCTATCAGACCGCGAAGGAGTTCGCGGAAGACATCGACCGCTACATGAAGGGCGAGGACATCCTCGCCACCGAGCCCAACCTCTGGAGGCGCTTCCGCCGCGCCGTCCGCAAGCACCCGATCCTGAGCGCGGCCGCGGCGGCCATCCTCCTGGCCTCCGCGACGGGCATGATTGCCATGCGCGCGGCCCGCGGGACCGGCGGGGAGGACCGCCAGGTCGCGATCGAGCGCAGCGTGAAGCGAGGCGAAGTGGCCCTGAAGGCCATGGACTGGGTGACGGTCAAGGTCGCCGCGGACGATCTGGCCAACCTCGAGAAGAGCCACCCGAAGGTGGCCGAGTTCATGAAGGCGATCAAGGACCACGAGGAGCTGCTGGCGAAGACCCAACGGGAGTGGAATGCCGAGCTCGACCGCATTCGACGCGAGCCGCTCGCCAAGCTGCTCCCCGGTCTGCGGGAGAAATTCCACCGGACGGCGGAACTCCAGCCGAAGTTCAAAGGCGAGCTCCGCGACGAGCTGGGCGCGCTCCAGCAGCGGCTGCTCTCGGACCAGCGCAACATCGTCGGCACGGGGGATCGCGCCCCCTGGGTAGCGGCCTACATGAAGGGCAAAGCCCGCGAGGCGAAGGAGCAGGCCACCACCCTGGCGGGCCTGGCCGGGGACAAGGACTTCCCCTACAAGGACGATTCGCTCAAGGAGATCCTGGACGGCCTGGACCGCGTCATCGCCTATCAGGGGACGTGGAATCTCCAGGTCAACGTCGCGCCCTTCGCCGACGTCACCGTCTCCTGCGAGAGCCGCGAGGTGATCGCCGACACCACTCCGGTCGGCGTCCACGCCCTGGAGGTCGTCGGGACCGCCTATACCGTGGAGCTCTGCTGGCCCGACCGCAAAGCCCCGAAGGTCCGGATCACGCAGGACATCAAAGACCTCCAGAACGAGCAGACAGTCGTGATCCGGGGGGACATCTCGAAGGAGCTAATCAAGCAAGAACGCCTGGAGAAGAAGGACAAGAGCGGGAAGTAAGCGCGACTCAGGTGGAGTGAGGCAGCCGGACCGGGGTGGGAGGCGCGACGGCGGGAGATTCTTCCGCAGATCGGCCGACACATCCCGGAGAACAGGCGCCGACGGGGATCGATAGGGACGCCGGGGAAGACGCACGTGAACGGCTTGATCGAGGCGATGTTGCTCCTTGGCCTGGCGGCCGGGCCCGATGATGCCGCGGACCCGCGCCCCGACGGGGTTCGCGCGGAGGCCCTGGCGGATCTCGAACGGCGCATCGGCGAGGTCGGAGAGGTCGGCGAGTCTCCGGAGGCGCCGCAGCAGGAAGACCAGACGCCCCACCGTCCCGACACGACGGTTCCGCCCGTCGAAGGGTCCGGGACCCCCCTCCTGGATTTCGACTGGCTGGAGCTCCACCTCCGCGCGGGCATGGCCCTCTTCAGCAAGGACTACCATATCAATCCCAGCCCCGCCTTCGTTCTCGAAGGCCGCGCGCCGATGCCCTGGCTCTCGCCGTCCTCCAACCCGGACGGCGACTATTTCGGCGCCTTCGCCGAACTCGCCTTCGCCTCGATCAAGCGCACCATCCAGCCGCAGGTCGCCAAGCCCAGCGGAGCCATGATGTCCCTGGCCGCGGGGGTGGATTACACCTTCTTCCGGAATACGACGTGGCTCATCCTCCTCCGGGCGGGCTTCGAATACACCACCTATGGGGGCGTGACGGACCTGAAGGACGGTATTGGACCGATGGTCGGTCTCACAGCGGGCTGGCAGCTGACGAGGTCCGTCAGCATCACGGTGTCCCCCGAATACATCCTGGGAGGCTCCGGGAGCAGCACGATCGTGGGGACCGTGGGCGTGGGCATCGATTTCTAACGGGGAACTCATGCAGTCGATCCTCTTGGCACTGGGACTCTTCGCGGGCGACGGCGTGGCCGAGGCGGGCAGCACGTACCGCCAGGCGAAGGACGCCTTGCAAGCGGAACGCTACGAGGAGGCCGTGACGCTGCTGCGCACCGCCCTCCAGCAGGTCGGTGAAGAGACCGATCAGCTGAAGTACCGGGACGACACGTCGCGCCAGCGTCACGAGTACTATCCCTACTATCAGTGGGGCCTCGCCCGGCTCTACCAGTCGCAACAGGAAGCGTCCGTCTTCACCCAGCGCGATCTCCTGGCGGACGCCGTCAGCCATCTGAGCCAGAGCCGCCATCCCGAAGCGTCGGTCCGCCTCGACGAAGCCCGGAGCAAGCTCACCGACGTCCAGGGGGCCATCGCGCTCGACGGATCCTTCGCCGCCGCGAAGACCAAGATCGAGGTTCTGGGGACCAACGAACAGTACGTGGACGCCTTCAAAGAGCACGCCGCCGCCGCGGGGAAGTACAAGACGCGGCTGAAGGAGCTCGACGAGGTCCTCGCGGCGCTCAAGATCAAGCAGACGACGGTCGTCCAGCGCTACGAAAGCCAGCTCGCCCAGCGCCTGAACGACCTCCTTCTCATGGATCCGGTCACCCGCGGGGAGACGATCGCGCCGCTCCTCAATTCCGCGCTCGTGCCCCCTCAGGTGACCGAGAAGCGCGGCCCCACCTTCCAATGGGCCGTCCGGTTCATCGCCCTGTGGGAGAAGGAAGCCGAGATCGTGAAGAACGCCGCCGCTCTCCCCGGAGAACGGGTGATCGAGGCGGCCGACGCCTTCGACGCGGCGGGCCTGGAAGCCCTGTCGATCCAGCTTCCGGCCGGGTTCCGCGCCGCTCGGCACCTGGCGCAGACGACCCGCCTGGGGAAGCTGAGAGACATCGTCAACGGCTCGGAAGACGTCCTGGATACGAAGACGGCCGAGGCCGTCGTCCGCTCGTCCTCGGAAGCGTCCGGCAAGGGCCGGGAGGCCGCCAACCGGGAGCCCACGAAAGAAGTCAAGGAGACCCTCCTCAACGACGTCGGCACCCAGGAGCGCCAGGTTGAGGACCTTGCCAAGGCCATCCGGGACGGAGCCAAGGAGCGCGAGCGGCTGACGGCCCCCATCGTCCAGGCCGAGGCTCAGCTCCAGGATGGCGATACGCTGGGAAACGTGGACGCCCTCTACAAGCTTCAAGGCGACCTGGAGCAGCTGATTTCCGAGGCGAAGTTCGGCACGCTGACGGCGGGCCTCCGCGCGCGGGCGCTCTTCGCCAAGGCGATGGCGGCGGCGACGGAGGCGTATCTGTCCGCCAAGGCCGACGCCGAAGCCATGGAAGCCGCCCGCGTGTCGGCAACCCGGGCCTACGGCTTTGATCCAAAGATCGATGCCCGATGGAACGGGCGGCTGTCCGAGAAGATGCTCAAGCTGTTCGGGAAGTTCAAGCCGCAATAGGGTGGGATGAGGATTGCGAGTGCGGTAGGGTAGCCAGGAATTCAATTGTGAATACATCGGTTATGGTGAAGGATCAAGCATTATGGGGGGGCTCACGAGGCCTGAGGCAGCAATGAGGTCGATGAAGCCGGAATCCCAGCGAGGACTGCGAGTGGTCCTCGCCTTGGGAGGAGCCGTGGCGATCGCCGTCTTGGGACTCCTGGTGCTCTTCCGTCCGGCGTCGTCCGCCTTGTCGCCCCAGAAGCGGGCCCCCGAGCCGGTTCACGTCGAGGTCTCGCCCGCTTCCATGTCAGAGAGCGCCCCGGTCGCCGCCCGGGCCCCAGTCCCCGTCGCGGTCGATCCTCTAGAGTCCACCCGCAAGGCTCCGCCGGCCCAGAAGCCGGCCCCAAAAGCGAGCGCTTTAGCCTCGATAGCGACTCCCATCGCGGCTTCAATGGGGAAGGGACCGGATCGCTTCGCGGTCCGCGACCGGAACGTCAGCGCCTTCTTCACCGTACGGGGCGTCACGGTCGCGATGGTGGACCCCAAGGAAACCAAGGGTCCCAATGGCACGGCTCTTAACTGGGGCGTAGAGGGAGCTCCGGCCATCGAGCCCCAGCCCGGCAACGAACTGCCCACCCGAATCAACCGCTTGATCGGGAAATCCGAGCAGTGGCAAACGGACCTGCCTTCCTATTCGAGCATCGTCTACCCGCAAGTCCAGCCGGGGGTGGATTTGACGGTCGAGTCCCGCCCTCACGGTTTCAAGTACACCCTCCAGATGGCATCGGGCTCGGATCCCGCCGCGTTGCAATTCCATTACGAGGGGGCGGGGGACATTCAGGTGTCGCCCGACGGACAGTCGGTTCAGGTTGTCGCGGGACAGCGGGTTCTGACGGAGAATGAGCTTCACTGCTGGCAGGACGGTCCGGCTGGCAAGATTCCGGTCGCCGCTCGCTATCAGAGGACCGGTCGCCAGAGTTACGCCATCATCCCGGAGTCCTACAACTCCGATCTCCCGCTGACGGTGGATCCCGTGGTGGGATGGGCGAGTTTTCTGGGCGGCACCGTTCCTCCTGGGCTGTCGGGAGACGACTACGGGGGGGCCATCGTCGCCGACGGCGGATTGACCGGGAACGTGTACATCGGCGGGTATACGTATAGCGTGGATTTCCCGACCACCGCAGGGGTCTTTCGGACGGCCCATTCGGTAACCGCGGACGCCTTCGTCACCAAGCTCAACTCCACGGGCGGAATGGTCTGGTCGACCCTGCTGGCGGGGGACAGCTCCGACGTCATCAACGCCATCGGGCTAGACTCCTCGCTGAATATCGTGGTGGCCGGGTACACCTATTCGACGAACTTCCCGACGACGGCCGGTGCCTTCAAGACGGGGAATCCTTTCTCCACCTCCATGGGATTCGTGACCAAGCTGAATACCGCCGGCTCGGGCCTGATCTGGTCCACCTTGCTGGGCGGGCCGGGGGCGAGCAATTACACCGTGATCAGTGCCCTCGCCATCGATAGCAGTAACCAGGTCTGCGTCACGGGCTATACCGGGGCCACGTCTTTTCCCACCGTGGGGGCCTTTCAGGCTTCGAACGCCGGGAGCACCGATGCCTTCGTCACGAAGATCAGCTCGGACGGTACGGCCCTGGTGTTCTCCTCATACCTGGGCGGGAGCAATTCCGATTACGGAGCGGCCATCGCCCAGGTATGAGGAGAACAC
>Ga0070731_10000881_pt1 | contig 35152 bp, 32 predicted proteins | sample Coa_R1_2_FD_66448 | JGI IMG/M metagenome (GOLD analysis project Ga0070731, IMG submission 66448) | Surface soil microbial communities from Centralia Pennsylvania, which are recovering from an underground coalmine fire - Coalmine... | ecosystem: Environmental > Terrestrial > Soil > Unclassified ... | reverse complement strand
GGTAGGTTGAGGCGGTTAGCTGGCGTCTGAGCCAGCTGCCGAAATCCTGAGCGAAGCGAAGGATCTCTTGTGCCACGGTCGGCAGCCAATAAGCAACTGGGCCGTCGACTAATGGTAGGTCAAGTGCCTTTGGAGCACTTTGTCTAGGTTCGAATCCTAGCGGCCCAGCCAAATGCGGATGGTCAGCCATGAGCTCCCGGAGTTTGATCGAGTGAGCTAATGGCTGAAAGCGGAGAGCCGAGAGCTTAAACATGGCCACACTTGCCACAGCGACGGACAAGAAGGCTCAAATGAGCCCCGATGACAAACCCGAGCGCAAGCCTGTGCGGGTGCGCGTGGATGACAAGTTCAAAATCTTTTCCGGTACTGCGAACGAGTCGCTGGCCAATGAAGTCTGTGCGTTTCTTGGTTTGACGCGCGGGCAAGCGATCATGACGCGCTTCAGCGACGGCGAAGCGTATGTGCAGATTCAGGAAAATGTCAGGGGTGCGGACGTTTTTGTCATGCAGCCAACTTGCCGTCCAGTGGATGAGCACATCATGGAGTTGCTGCTGATGATTGATGCCCTGAAGCGTGCGTCTGCGCGGCGTATCACGGCAGTCATTCCGTACTTCGGTTATGCTCGGCAAGACCGTAAAGATAAGCCGCGGGTTCCGATCTCCTCGAAGCTCGTTGCCGACGTCTTAACCACTGCGGGGGCAGATCGGGCGTTGATTGTAGATTTGCACGCTCCACAGTTGCAGGGTTTTTTTAACATACCGGTTGATCACCTGTTTGCTTCGCCGGTGCTGGTTGATCATTTTAAGAAGTTGAATCTGCCGAACCTCACGGTGGTTTCTCCCGATGCGGGAGGCGTAGAACGGGCTCGGTTCTTCGCCAAAAAGATGGACTCAGCTTTGGCCATTGTCGATAAGCGTAGGGTAGAAATGAACGTGGCCGAAGTCATGCATGTCATTGGAGATGTAAACGGCCAAACCTGCCTGGTCATTGATGACTTGATTGATACGGCGGGCACGCTGGTAAAGACCGCGAACGCGTTGGTTGAAAACGGTGCGACTGCGATTTACGCCTGTGCTTCGCACGCGGTGTTGTCCGGGCCGGCTGTGGAAAATATCTCGAAGTCGTGCATCCGGGAAGTTGTGGTCACAAATACGATCCCTTTGAATGATGACGCAAAACGGGAACCGAAGATAAGGGTTTTGACTATTGCTGGTTTGATCGGGCGGGCGATTCAATCGATCCACGAGGAAACGTCCGTCAGCAAATTATTCATTTAGACAGGATTCAAAGTTATGGCAACTGCAATTGAGAACAACGTATTAGAAGCCCAGCCCAGGACCAGTGGAGATAAGAACGACGCCCGCCGCGTGCGGCGTGGAGGCAAGATCCCCGCCGTGGTGTACGGCGCGGGCAAGGAGTCGCGGCCTGTGAGTGTCGATCCGCGGCAGGTGGCGCGTATTCTCCACTCCCAATCGGGCTACAACACAATTTTTGATCTCGCGCTCGATGGTGAGCGCACCAAGGCAATGATTGTCGATTGGCAATACGAACCGATTAAAGGCTCGCTGCTGCACATTGATCTGAAGCGTATCGCGATGCATGAGAAGCTGCATGTCAATGTGCCGATCGTACTTAAAGGGGAGGCGGCTGGCGTGAAGCAGCAGGGCGGGATCCTCGAGCAAATCACTCGTGAAGTCGAACTCGAGTGTTTGCCGGACGATATTCCGACTGCGATTGAGGCTGACGTCAGCGAGTTGGTGTTCGGGAAGGTGCTGCGCATGGGCGATCTGAAACACAGTGACAAGGTCAAGTTTCTTTCTGACCCGAATCAGCCAGTTGCGCACATCATCACTGTGAAGGAAGAAGCCGCACCGACTCCGGAAGCTGTGGCGGCCGAGGCTGCAGCAGCTCCAGCCGAACCTGAGGTGATCAAGAAAGGCAAGCAGGAGACCGAGGAAGAAGGCACCGAGGCTGGTGCTGAGAAGTCCGAAAAGCCCGAAAAGAAGGAAAAGAAATAGCAACTGCCTGGTGCGAATAGCGGGGAGTGTAACCAGGAGATAGCGGAAGGAAGCTAAGAGCTAGTAGGCGTGAAGCTGATTGTGGGCCTCGGCAATCCGGGAATTGAATATCAGTTTACGCCGCATAATTTGGGCTTTCTCGCGCTTGACGGGATCGCGCAACAGTGCGGGGTTGAAATCAGAAATCGCCAGTGCCGTGCATTAACGGCGCGCGCGACGATCGGTTCAGAGACCGTCCTGCTCGCAAAACCAGAAACGTTCATGAATCTCAGTGGCCTTTCGGTTCGTGAGCTTGTCGCCGAACACAAAGTGAACCCGGAGGCTGACCTGATTGTGTTGCATGACGAATTGGACTTCCCTCTGGGGACGCTCCGATTGCAACGGGATAGAAGTTCGGCGGGACACAATGGAATTGAGTCGTTAATTGGAACGTTAGGTACTCAGGATTTCTTGCGAATTCGGATGGGAGTAGCACCCGACCGCAGGGTTGAGGACGGAATGAGCTACTTGCTTTCGCCGATGCGCAAAGCTCAGCTCAAAGTCGTCGATGGCATGCTCGATACTGCCGCCGAAGCGGTGAAAATGATTTTGACTGAGGGCGAAGCACCAGCAATGAACCGCTTCAATCGCAAGCCGGAAGAACAGTCTGTCTGAGGACAGTCACCGGGCGGTGAGATTAGGAGAAGAAATGAATCGTACTTATGAACTGATGTTTATTGTTCGTCCCGATATGCCGGAGGAGGATCAGGATAAGTTGATCTCCACGTTAGAATCGGCAGTCACGTCCTCCCAGGGCCAGATGAAGAATGTCGAGCGAATGGGGAAGCGTCGTCTCGCATATAAAGTTCGGAAATTTCAGGACGGCATTTACGTTTTGCTGACAGTGGAAGGATCCGGCGGGCTGATTCACGAACTGGAACGTCGGTTGCGCGTAAGCGAAGCCGTTATCAAGTTCCTGACGGTGCGAATCGACGAGGAACAAAAGCGCTTGGACAAAATCAAGGCGCTTCGCGACGCGCGGCGTAAGACCTCGGCTGCGGCAACACCGCCGGAAGTCACCGGAGAGGCGCCCGCAGCAACGGCATAATAGAGCTTTTTCCGGGTTCGCTAGCACAAAATGCTCGTGAACCTGGGGCATCGGTCAAGCGACCCAATGACGACGACAGATTTTAAGGAGCATCATGGCTGACGAAACTAGACCAACACCAACCAGCACCGAAGCAGCCCCAACAACCGACCGCCCAGATCGCGGAGAGCGACGGCCCGGGCGCGGGCCGGGAGGACCCGGCGGACGGGGTGAGGGCGGCCCCGGGGGTCGCAAATATTTCCGACGAAAGAAAGTCTGCAAATTCTGTGTGGAGAAAATCGAGGCGATCAATTACAAAGATGTGCGTCTGCTGGCGCAATTTGTCGCGGAAAGCGGCAAGATCGTGCCCCGCCGCTTAACGGGCGTCTGTACGCCCCACCAGCGGAGGTTGTCGTCGGCGATCAAACAGGCAAGGAATATTGCGCTGTTGCCTTTTGCCGGCCGCGCCTCCTAATGGTAGCAAGCCTACTTTTTCGCCAACGTCTAGGACAGGAGTCATTTTCATGGAAGTCATTCTCAAAGAAGATGTAGCTAAGCTTGGGTCACGGGGGGATGTCGTAAGAGTAGCTGAGGGTTATGGCCGCAATTATCTTTTGCCTCGCAAACTCGCCATTGAAGCTTCCGCAAGCAATAAGGCCGTCATCGAGCAGATGAAGGCGGCAGCTGTGCGCCGCTCCGCCAAAGAAAAAGCCCAAGCCGAAGAACTCTCAAAACAGTTTGACGGCCTTTCGGTGAATTTTCAACGCCGTTCCGGAGAACACGAGCAACTATTCGGTTCCGTAACTTCTGGTGACATCGCTGAGGCTCTCGAGAAAAAGGGCTTTAATGTGGATCGTCGCAAGATCCAGCTGCATGAGCCTCTCAAAACGCTCGGCGAGTTCACCGTACCGATCAAACTGCACAAGGATGTGACCACCCATTTGAAGGTTTTGATCGAGAAAGACTCGGCAGAGTAATAATTCTGTTAGAACGTTCCTCGCGCCTCGCCGGGAGCTTCGTTTTCCGCTCCGCTTGAGCTCACAGCGGTGGTTCTTGCCGTCATAGACCTTAGATCATGCCAGTCGGCCACAATCTTGCTTACGGTTCTCATTTTGAAGCGTCCATAGCTATGGCAACCGGAAACCCGCAAGAAGGCCCGGTGCAATCGAGGACCCAGATACAGTATGCCGGCCGATGCGTGGGCTGTACCATTTACGGTTGGCACGTGTTCCCGCCACGCAATAGGGCGAGAACAAAAAACTAGCCGCACCCAGGATTTCCCCACGCGGGAGCTTATGGCTGGTAACAGTCTAGGCCGAATCGACGATACTCTGCTCGTGCGTGAAGCCCAGCGCGGTAATCGTGCTGCCTTCGAGGAACTCGTGCGCCATTACGATCAAGCCGTGTTGCGGTTGGCGATTCACCTAACAGGATCGCAACACGAGGCACAGGATATCTACCAGGAAGCGTTTCTTAAAGCCTATAGAAATGTTGGCAATTTTCGTTTTGAATGCTCTTTCTACACTTGGATTTACCGGATCGTAACTAATCTTTGCCTCGATCACTTACGGAAGAAGCAGGTACGGAAGGAAGAGGCTCCAGTTGCGACCGATGCCAGCGGCGAACAGTACGACGTCCTGGATCAAGTGGCGGATGGCCGTGCTGGTGCTAATCCGGAGCGTGATTTAATGAGCCGGGAATTGGCTGGCAGAATCAGCCGAGCATTGGAGAAACTGACGCCGCGCGAACGAATGGTGTTCGAACTGAAGCATTATCACGGGCTAAAATTGCGCACCGTGGGTGAAGTGCTAAATACAACGGAAGAAACCGCGAAGAATACACTATTTCGGGCTACCCAGAAATTGCGGGGAGCGCTGGCGGATATGAGATGAAATGCGAGGCGAGCGGCACGCCTGCCGAAGCGATGCCTGCTGCAAGGCATGTTGAAAGAGTGCAACTATGAAATGTGAGTGGGTCAAAGACAATATTCTGCTGTACGTCTATAACGAGTTGCCGGATGATGCGCGTTACGAACTGGAACAGCATTTGGCGCGCTGTACGGATTGCACGACCGAACTGAAATCGACGCGCAAGTTCCATACGATGCTCTCGGAGTTGCCTGTGGACGAGCCTTCCCCGAATCTGGTTGCCGCGTCTCGCATGCGGCTACAGGAATCGCTTGAGACTGCTCAGCAGGGCGCTTTTTGGCACAGACTCATCTTTGATCCCGGCGCATGGCTTCGTCAGATGCGATTTTCCCCTGCGCTAGCGACCGTGCTCTTCATCATCGGCTTTGCAGTTGGTGTCGGCGCGACCTACAAAATGATCGGTAACACGGCAACCGTTGGTTCCCTAGTTCCTAACACGACGTCCAGTGCAACCGAAGCTTCTATCGCAGGTATCCGATCGGTAAGTCAGGAGACCGGCTCGGACAAAATCAGCATAAAATACGACACGGTTTCCACTCAGGAAGCGCACGGTTCGCTCAATGATCAGCGGATTCAGCAATTGCTGCTGTTTGCGGCGCGCAACAATTTCAATTCGGGCGTGCGGATGGATTCGGTTGACCTGCTTACCCAGGAGCCGAATGACAGCCACGTTCGCGAAGCGTTGGCATACGCGCTTCGATATGATTCCAATCCTGGAGTGCGCCTGAAGGCGCTGGATGGTCTGGGAGGTTATGTAAAGAGTGATCCGCGGGTGCGCGACGCGCTCCTGGAGGCCTTGATGAATGACGCCAATCCCGGGGTTCGCACGGAGGCTCTGCATCTGCTCGAACCTGTAAAAGCTGATAGCAGCGTGCGCGCCGTGTTGGGGGGGCTAGCCGAGCACGACTCAAATCAGTACATCAAGTCACAAGCGCGCACAATGTTGGCTCAACTTCCAGACTTCGATTGAGACAAGTGAAGTATGAACCTGAATGACATCACCGGAAGAGGAAACTTGAAACGATTCCTTAACATCATCGCACTGTTCGCGCTGCTGCCGATGGCAGTCGCCCAACAGACCAGAATCTACGGTGAGGGTGGAAACTGGACGGAGGAGATTCGGGGATCTCTCGCTGTGGCCAGAAATCTGAGGGTGAAGGTTGACGTCGGGTCGGTGAAGATCACCGGTGGCTCACAGCAAAGCATTGACTACACCATCCGCAATCATTCTTACAGCGGTTCGGAAGACAAAGCTCGCCGGGAATTCGACAATTACAAAATCAGCACTTATGTTCGAGGAGATACGGCCTGGATCGTTGCGGATTGGGATGGTGGCCGGGCCCACCGGTTTTCCGGCGAATTTACTATCAACGTGCCACGGAATATGGACGAGGTGAAGATTGAAACCGAGGGCGGCAGTATTTCCTCAGTCGCTTTGTCAGGCCGGGTAAGTGCAGAAAGTGGCGGCGGAAACATTCGCCTGGATGACATTGGGGGGCCTGTCAACGCCGAAACAGGCGGGGGCAGCATTGACGTGGGTACAGTTGCTGCTGAAGTCAATCTGCACACCGGCGGCGGTTCCATCAAAGTCAATTCAGCGAAGGGCAAGATCGTTGCGGAAAGTGGGGGCGGCAGCGTGACCGTTGTTTCCGGTGGACAAGGCGCTGAACTGGAGACCGGCGGCGGTTCTATCCATGTCGACCGCTGCGACGGTCACGTGAAAGCGAGCACGGGCGGAGGAAGCATCGAGCTCGGCGATATCGCCGGACCTGCAGAAATCTCAACCGGAGGTGGAAGCATCCATCTCAGCTCAGCCAAAGGTCCGGTACGTGCGGAAACTGGAGGCGGAACAATTGAGCTAGGGGGCGTCCCTTCGGCGCGGGCCGAGACTGGCGCTGGCGGGATCGAGGCGAAGTTCATTCCCTCCGCCGGAGAACATAACGACTCTTCGCTGGAAACCTCAGCCGGCGATATCACCGTCTACTTGGTTCCGAACGTAAACCTCAGCATTCGAGCTTCGATCGAAGTGGCCAACGGTCATAGCATTCATTCTGACTTTCCCGAGATCAGAGTCACTACTGAGGGCGGGGATTACGGGCCGAAGACCGTAAATGCGGAAGGTAGTTTGAACGGAGGCGGTCCGGTATTGAAAGTGCAAACGATGACTGGTGATATTTCGTTCCGCCGCGCAAGCCGGTAGCGCATTTTGGGAGGTCTCATGGAACGTAGAATTTTCATAACCATGTTTGCGGCCGTCTCCATTGCCTGGAGCTGTTTAGCAGCGCAACCCTCCGCCCCGAGCGGCGAGGTCTACGGCTTCTCGAGTGAGGAATTCGGGGGGGACGCCGCTTATTTGGGGATAGATACGCGCGACGTGACTTCAGACCAACTCAGTACCCTCCATTTAAAAGAGGAGACCGGAGTCGAGATCACGATGGTGGACCAGGACGCGCCCGCGGGCAAGGTGGGACTGAAAGAACACGACGTCATTCTGACTCTGAACGGTGAGAAAGTTGGCAGTGTGGAGCAACTGCGGCGAATGATTCGGGAAACGCCTCCGGGAAGGATAATCGCGCTCGGCGTCAGCCGTAATGGCCAGCCCATGACGTTTAAAGTGCAGTTGGCCGATCGCAAAGATACATACGCCCATGACTTTGGATCAAAGTTCAAGGATTTCCATTTTGATATGCCGACGATGCCCGTGCTGCCTGAAATGGACATGCCGGTGTCGATCGTCGTCGTACATTCGTCGGCTCGCAGTGGATTGATGGTTGAGAATCTAACCCCGCAGCTTGGAGATTTTTTCGGAGCAAAGAACGGCGAAGGTGTGTTGATCCGTTCAGTCGAGAAGGGAAGTCGTGGAGACCAGGCTGGGCTCCGAGCCGGCGACATCATACTAAGAATCAATGGTGAGGCGATTCACGATTCTAGTGATTTCTCCCATGCGCTCCGTTCGAGGCAGGGCAATACGGCGAGTGTCGTCATTCTGCGAGACAAAAGGGAGCAAACCATTACGCTCACATTGCCGGAACGGCGACAGTCTGGAAGAAATCGCGAAAGCATGAACTTGCCGGGTTTTGATGCAGAGAAGTTGCAGTTAGGTCAATTGGAATCGGAATGGGCCCATATCGAGCCACAGATGGAGGAAGCGATCAACCGGCAGTTTGCAGAGATCCGGCCAGAAACAGAACGAGCGGAACGAGAATTTGAAGCCCACCGGCGAGATTTCGAGAAGGCAATGCGCGATGCGGAACGGCAGCTTCGGGAGCATCAACGGGAGTGGCAGAAAGAGCTTCGCAATCGGTGGCATGGTGGTTTTGCCGAGATTTAGCTGTTATCGGCCCGATGCGTGTGCCCGGCTGCGCGGCACATCCGGCGCGAGACAAACTCGATTTCGGCCCGCCTGTTTAGCGGCGTAGAGACCCGCATCTGCCGCTTGGACTAATTCATCGCGGGTTAAACCGTGCTCCGGATAATTCGCAGCGCCAGCGCTAATGGTAACCGGTCGGGCGACTCCGGGAAATTGCCAGCTCTCAACGATCCGCCGCAGCTTGTCCGCGATAGCCAGGGAATGTTGAGGGGTAGTCTGCGAGAGCAAAATGGCAAACTCCTCTCCACCGTATCTACACACAACATCGATTTTTCGCACCTGTTGATGAAGGATGGATGAGACCTGCCGGAGTACTTCATCGCCTAGCAGGTGACCGAACTCATCATTGAGGCGTTTGAAATGATCGATATCGATCATGAGCACACCTAAGCCGGATTGCAGACGCCTGGCGCGTTCAATCTCTTCTGCAATTCGCATTTCAAAGAAGCGGCGGTTGAAGATTCCAGTGAGCCCGTCCAGATACGCTAGCTGTCTCACACGGTCCACGTAGTATGCGTTCTGGATCGCCGTCGCACAAATATCGGCGACCGACTCGAGAGGCTGAATATCATTCGTGTTGAATGCATTCTTTTTGCTACTGTCCACAACCAGTAGTCCCAGTGCCTGCCCGAACGAGATCAGCGGAATGCACATCTGGGATAAACTTTCGACGTACAAACGCGAACTGCTACGTTCGACAGTCCCATTCTGTACTATCGTCTTTGAGTGTTCTAACGCCGAGCACCAAGGCTTATCGCTGATAGGCAGACGACCGCCCTCACTGACGCAAGCCGTGAGCATCCCATTTTTGGCACGCATTACCAGTTCGTCTTCGTCTTTGAGGAGGACCGAGACTTGAGATACTCCGAAGGCCTGCTGCACCAGCACGCACACCTTGGACAGGAGTTCATTCAAATCCAGCACGGCAGTCATTTGCTGCGCAATGGCGTTGATGGCCTCCAGTTGAGAAGCTCGCCGTCGCTCAAGGGCATGCAGCCGTGCATTCTGCAGAGCCATTGAGGCCTGCGTGGAAAACAGTGTCAGCAGGTCCACGGTTTCAGCGTCAAAGTGGTTGGCTTTTTCGCTCTGACAATCGAGGACTCCAACCACCTGATCTCGAACCATTAGGGGGACAGCCAGTTCTGAACGGGTCGACTTTGCTGACAAGACGTAACGAGGGTCCTTGTTGACATCTGGAGCGTAGATCGGCCGCTTTTGCTTGGCCGCTGAACCGGTAATCCCTTCGCCGACAGGCATTCTCACCCGGTCATGTCCTTCGTCCCAGCCCACTTGGCGTCGCACGTACAACTCGGAGGTTTCTTCATCCAGCAGCAAAATAGCAACGTTCTGCAGGTGAAAGTAATCGCGCGCAATTAACAGGATCTGGTGCAGCACCTCATCTAAATCAAAGGTGGAGAGGACCGCCTGGCTGGCGTCATAGAGAATGGCGATTTTCTGCATTCGGCTGGCCCAATTTTATCGACAATTCGCCGTGACGCCGAGGTGCCGAAGGTAACACCGGGACCAGAGGCCAGCTGTGATGACCCGACACCCAGGATCAGATCTTTTACGCGCTTCGTTTCCGACGCGCCGCGACTGTTTTAATGATTCCAAATACGACTAAGCAGAACCAAAAATCCACCACCATACCCAGGTCGATCTTGAAGGGCGAATGCTGTGCCCGCGCGGGAAGATACTTCTCAAACAAGAAGTAAAGTGCGTTTCCCAATAGCACGGCGACCAACGCATGGAAAAAATTGGCGGTCGATTTGGACACTACGTTCCTAACCTCTTTTCTGAGCGAGTCGCCTGCGACGCTCTGCTTCGTCCTGCTAACATCCATTCAGATGCTGGAACTGCAAACACCCGTTCGATACGTGAAGGGTATTGGGCCTCGCCTGGCCGACGCCCTCGCTGCCAAACGCATTCATACGGTCGATGATCTCCTCCATTATCTGCCATTTCGCTATGAAGACAGGCTAAACCCCCGTGGCATTGCCGAATTGCGCCCGGGGGAAATGGCAACTGTGATTGCGGAAGTGCGCAACTCAGGCTTGTTTCGCACGCGGCGCATGCCAATCTTTCAAATGACCGCAGGGCAAGGCCGGGCGCGACTGAAATGCATCTGGTTTAATGCACCATATCTTCAGGATAAGTTCGAGGCGGGACAACTGGTCGCTCTGTACGGAAAAGTCGAAGAAGACTATCGCGGGGGTGACTTGCAAATTGTGCAGCCACAGTTCGAAGTTTTGAGTGATCCTGCCGATAAAGGCGAAACAGGCGAAGCCAACCTGCAGCGCTCGCTTGAAATCGGGCGCATTGTCCCCATTTATGAGTCTGCCGGGCAGGGGCGACTGACGTCGCGTTGGTTTCGTCGGATCATTCATTCAACTTTAGAGGACCTTACGCCCGAAATGGCAGATCCTGTTCCGGCAGCAGTGCGCAGTCATTTCCGACTTCCAACACCTCGCGAGGCCCTGTGGAAAGTGCATTGGCCAGAACCCGGCACAAGCATGGAAGAGCTCCAATCCTTGCGCACGCCAGCTCATATTCGCCTCATCTTCGAAGAATTATTTTTCGTCGAGCTGGGGCTCGAACTCAAACGCCGCGAACAGAAAGCTGAGACTGGAATTGCCTTCCAGTTGGATGACCGGGTTCGCGCGGCAATCAAGCAAATACTCCCATTTCATCCCACGGCAGCACAGAAACGCACTTTGAAGGAGATCGCGTTAGATATGTCAAAAGCATCTCCCATGCGGCGTCTGCTGCAGGGGGATGTCGGATCTGGGAAGACCATTGTTGCTTTCGAGGCAGCAATCATTGCCATCGAAAATGGCTTTCAGGTAGCGCTCATGGCCCCAACCGAAATTCTGGCTCAGCAGCATTACTTTTCAGCGCGCCGCATCCTCGAAGCCTCGGGATATCGCATCGTGTTGCTGACCGGGTCGCTGGAGGACGAGCGCAAACGTGAAATAAGGCGGCACATCGCGCAGGGCGATGCTCAATTAGTGATTGGCACCCATGCGTTGATCGAGCAGAAGGTCGAATTTGCCAGGTTGGGTTTGGTCATCGTTGATGAACAGCATCGCTTCGGAGTGTTGCAGCGATTCAAGCTGATGAAGAAATCCGGGGAAAGCGCAACTACCTGGGGTCCGGTTACGGGCACAGGCGAGGCTGCACATGCCACGGCAGTTGCTATTGGCGAACCGGATGTATTGGTGATGACAGCCACTCCCATTCCGCGCACCCTCGCGCTCACTTTATATGGGGATCTGGATTTAAGTGTCATTGACGAAATGCCTCCGGGACGAACACCGATTCTGACCCGTCGAGTGTCGGATGATCGTGCGGCTGAAGTCTGGGATTTCGTGCGCAAGCAGGTGGCAGCAGGACACCAGACCTACGTGGTTTACCCGGTCATTGAGGAAAACGAGGAACGCGAACTGAAAGCGGCTATGAAAATGTACAAAGAGCTGAGTCAGGGAGTCTTCCCCGAGCTGAGAGTTGGAGTGCTGCATGGTCGTATGGATCCTGGACTGAAAGAGCAGGTGATGAAAGCCTTTCAGAGAAACGAACTGCAAATCCTGGTCTCAACCACGGTAATCGAGGTGGGCGTGGACGTACCGAACGCCAACGTAATGGTGATCGAGCACGCAGAACGTTTTGGTTTGGCTCAGTTGCATCAACTACGAGGCCGGATCGGCCGCGGAGCAGCCAAATCCTATTGTGTTCTCATGACAGGAGGAAAAGTTTCCGAGGATGGGGAGCGTCGCTTGGACGCCATGGTCCGTACCACCGACGGATTTCAGATCGCGGAGCTTGATTTAGAGTTGCGCGGCCCCGGGGAATTCTTTGGAACCCGGCAAGCTGGTCTCCCGAATTTTCGCGTGGCCAATTTGATTCGAGACCGGCAGTTGCTGGAAACCGCCAAACGGGAAGCGGCAGCAGTGCTCGCTGGACCAAACCCCGATTTCAGCCAGCAGGAAATAGACCGGGCCGTACGCCATATGCGCACACGGTGGCAAAAAAGCTACGGTCTGGTCGAAGTCGGATAATGCCCGGTCTGCGGTTACTCGGTCGCAACCTGGTACTGTTCTAATTTCCCATCCGGCATTTCATAGGTCCAAGCCCGCAGAGTCTTTCCCGGAAATCTGATCTCATACACTCGCAGTTTCATCCCGCCCCGAAGCGCCTGTCGCGTTTGGGTGAAGTCGAGCGGTGTTCCCAGAGTTCCCAAACTGTTTGCAAAATCTTTTAGCGCCTGCTCGCTGAAATAGAAATTGGCATTATCTGTAAACAGGGAACGGTCTATGGTTCCGTGCTGAAGTCCGTCCAAGATCCGCTTCGCTTGTTCCAGTTTCACCGCAGTTTGCGGATCGTCGCTTGCCAGCAGCAAGGGTGCGATTCCGCGCGCAATTTGCCCAGCCGCTGCGGCGGCATCCTGATTTGTGAGCACAACGACGGCGACATGATCATCGGGGAAAACCATATTTTCTGACGTGAATCCTGACACCTCTCCTCCATGCGACAACATGCGATGGCTGAATTCCGATCTGATGTCTACGCCCAGACCATATCGCGTACCTAACCCATCATTGAGCACGACCTCCGTTTCAAAGTCGCGATACGATGACGGCTTCATGAACCGCTCATCGATAATAGAAACATCCCACTTCGCCAAATCCTCGGCCGTCATGGCTAATTCTCCTGCAGCAAAGAGCCAGCCTGTGCCTTCCTTTGGCGCCGGGCGGAGCGGTCCCAGAGCATAGCGCATATATCCGGTTGGGTCGGTGTCACCTAGTTTCGCTTGATTTACATCCGAAACGCTGTTCATTTCGAGAGGTTTGAAAACATTCTGCTGGAGAAACTGCATCAGGGGCAGTCCACTTACTTTCTCAATAATCAATCCGGCGATGACATAGTTTGTGTTGCTGTACTGCCATTTTGTTCCCGGATCGAAATCGAGGGGCTTGTGGGCCCAGATATCCAAAATCTTCTGTGCCGTAACCGGTTCGAGCATCGTGGGCATCACGTAATCCTGTGGCCAGTAATCCTGATATCCAGAGGTATGCGAAAGCAGTTGACGAATCGAGACTTCGTTAGCGCGCGTCAGGTCAGGAAGGAACTTGGCAACCTTGTCGTCCAAGGAAAGCTTTCCCCGTTCCTGTAGGAGAAGAATTGCGGCTGCCGTGAACTGCTTGCTGACGGAACCAACGCTATAGCGCATGTCCGGTTTGGCAGCCACTCTCGGTTCGAGCCTTGCATCCCCATACGCGCGCAAGTATTCAATCTTTCCATCTTTCACTACCGCAACCGAGGCGCTGGGTACATCAGTCTGGGACAGGACATCTGCTGCGAGGTCGTCGATTTTGTGCTGTATACCAGCGGGGAGCTGAATTTGAGCGACTGAGAGCGTCTGCAATATCAACAAAGAAGTGAAAACGGTAACACTGAAATAACGGAATCGACACATTTAAACCTCCTGAGAAGCGTGCACTGTAACTCAGTCCTGGTGCCGGACAAAGAATTCAGTCTTGTCCATAGAAGCCGGTACGGCGACATCAAAAAATCCTACCATCATCTCGTTGTAGGTCTGATCACCCCACGTCACAGCCGCGTCGGGGTCAGGATTGTGACGATTCTTCCGGGAGTTGTCGTACCATGCGATTGCTTCAAGCTTGGTTCCTGCCTTCAGAAAGAGAGGTTGCGCGAGCCGATAACTGAGTTGCCAATAAAAATCGTAATTTACCCGCAATAGAGTCTCGCGACTTCTGTCTGCGTGAACGATGTTGTATTCGAAACGCTTGCCGCGCAGGTGCATATGAGGAAAAAGGCTGAGCAGAGTGCAATCATTCGGCATCGTCCCGTGGACTTCGACCCTGTAGTTGTCGGCACCGGGAGGAATCGGAATCGTGTCGTGATCATTCGCAAGCTGCAACGTAATTACCCGCTGCGAGGGAGGTTGACTTGCAAAAACCAAGCCAATACTTGTCTGATCGGAAGCGGCATGGCCGTCTGTTGTGTAATGCGTCTGGAAGACAAGATCGGAGTGGGCCGGAACGAATTTCGCCATCCCGTCAGGCCAATGATCCGGCGAGCTTCCGGGCGCGTACACCAACAGCATATCGCTTTTCGTCTCATGCGCCTGGTGGCGAAGATGCTCGTCAGAAAGAGTGGATGCAGTAAAGGGAACTCCCACCGGTGCTCCTCGCAACCAATCGGAATTCGGCGGCCGAACATAAACGACCGCATGGTGAACGTGCGCACGGCTTGATGGACGCATTTCCGACATCTGCACCCATGTATCCTCGGTGAAATTTGTGGGTACGATTTCGTATGTGTATTCCACGTCTCCGTGAGCGGGAATCTCTACGGCCTTCGGCATCTGTAACACAACATCCGGCCGGCGAATGTTCCAGCCAATTGCCGGCGCGGGGGATGGAGGTGCATCGCGCGGATCTCCCTCCGGAGCTCCAGAGTTTGTCCACGCCTCGAGCAGCGAAATTTCACTTGCGGTGAGCGACGGATCATCGGAGAAATGTCCGCAACACGGATCAGCAAACCATGGCGGCATGGCCCGTGAGCGCGTTGCATCGCGAATTCCGGACGCCCACTGCCGAGTCTCTTGATATGTGGCGAACGACACGGAAGACGCAATCTCGCCGGGGCGGTGGCAACTTTGGCAATGCTGCTGGAGAATCGGAAGTATGTCCCGATAAAAAGTTGGGGGCGTCGTTTTGGCAGAGTGTAGAGTGTGGGCGGGAGTCACAATCAGAGCCGCCGTGAGCAGAAGCGGAACCTGCCAGAATAGGCCTGCGGACATTTCCTACTATTCATATCGCGAAAACCGCAATCCGTCGACTCACCCACGGGCTCGGGAAGGCCACTTTTTGTCGTCGGGTTCGAATTCAGTATCATCTTTGCACAATGCTTTCCCGTCGCACAGAATGGAAGCTCGCCCCGAACCGCTTTACTGAGGCACAACGGGAACTGCGGAGCTCAGGTCGGGAGATTCTCGATCTGACAGTCTCGAATCCAACCCAGGCTGAATTGCATTACGACGAAGAAGCGATTATGCAAGCGCTGATTCAGCCTGCGGCGCTAGATTACAATCCGCAGCCCAAAGGCCTGCTGAGTGCTCGCCAGGCAGTCACTGCTTACTACCGCCAGCAGCATGAAGAGTTCGATGTTGATCCCGAAACGTTGGTACTTACAACCAGCACTAGTGAAGGATATTCCTACGTGTTCCATCTGCTTTGTAACCCTGAAGATGAGATTTTCGTTCCGAAACCTAGCTACCCGCTGTTCGAATTCTTGGCCGAACTCGCAGATGTGAAACTGGTCCCTTACCCGCTGCTTTACGACCATGGCTGGCAGATCGATTTTCCCTCCCTGTACAAAGCAGTGAATCATCGTACCCGTGCTGTTGTAGTCGTACATCCGAACAACCCCACTGGATCCTATGTCTCTGGCACAGAACGGGAAGAGCTCAATAATTTTTGTCGTGAATATGACCTGTCGCTGATTGTGGATGAAGTCTTTCTCGATTACGCGCACGATGGCGCGATGCGGCCAACGTTTGTAACTAATAATCCTGCACTGACTTTCACCTTGAGTGGACTCTCCAAAGTTTCCGGTTTGCCGCAAATGAAGGTGGCCTGGATTGCTACCAGCGGACCCAAAGCGCAGGTAGATACTGCACTGGCACGCCTGGAGATCATCGCCGACACCTATCTTTCCCTGAACACTCCCGTGCAGTTGGCCCTTCCGGCGCTGTTGGATCAGCGCAAGCAGGTGCAGCCATTATTGTTGGATCGGATTCGCGCCAACCTCGAGGAGCTTGATCGCAACCTCGCGCGGCGAAAGAGCTGTCAACGGCTTGCCGTTGAAGGAGGCTGGTATGCAGTGTTACGAGTACCTGCCACTCAGCCGGATGAAGAACTGGCGATCGATATTCTACGCAAAACGAATGTGCTCGTTCATCCGGGCCACTTCTATGACTTTGCTTGCGATGGAAATCTGATTGTGAGCCTCATTACTCCTACGCAGATGTTTCGGAAAGCAATTAGGTTGGTTCTCGAAGTAGTGAACCAATGAGATTTTTTAGAACCGCGTAGCGTGCATCTCGGCCACCACGTGTGGATGGGTTGCCGGGTCGCTGCCCAGGCCGCCTGAGGAGTTTGTCGGCGCCACGGCAGAGACGGGTGCGGCCGCTGAGGCCGCTGCCGCGGTAGTTACAGCGGCTGCCGGCGCCTGGATTTCGATTGGCCGTGGGAGTTGGATTTCGCCACGCTCATAAATTGTCGTTAACGCAGCTACAGCGGTTGGATCGAGCCTTTTTCCGGATAACGAATGAATGATGCGTAGCGCTTCTTTAGGATCGTGGGCGCGCTGGTAGGGACGGGTGGTAGTCAGTGCATCGAATGTATCCGCGACGGCAATGATTCTTGGCAATAGCGGAATCTCCTCATCCTTCAGTCCATGCGGATAGCCGCGACCATCAAGCGATTCGTGGTGTAGCTCGATTCCCGGGATCATGTCCTTCAACTGAGCCACCGGGCGCAGGATGTTCGCACCTTTGGTGGTGTGGGTTTTCATGATCTCGAATTCTTCCGGAGTGAGCGCGCCGGGCTTCTTCAAAATTCGATCTTCGATTCCGATTTTGCCCACATCATGCAGTTGCGCTGAGATCCGAACCACCTCGATGAAGTCTTTGTAGATGTTCATTTCTTGCGCGATCATGACGGAGTAACGGGTGACACGGTCGGAGTGGCCACGGGTGTAGGGGTCTTTTTCGTCAACCGCACCGGCGAGCATCTGAATGGAACCCATGAATAACTCACGGTTCTCATTAGCGGCTCGCTTCAGATCGAGCACGAACTGCTCCAGTTCGGCCGACATCACGTTAAAGGTTGCGGCTAATTCACCAATTTCCGTTCGGCTGTTCAATTGCACCCGTTGACTAAAGTCTCCGCGCGCAATCGCTCGGCTTGAGCGGGTCAGAATTTCCAGGGGATTGGTAATTCGCTTGGCAGCGAAGATACTAATTCCAACGCTGAGCGCGATTGCCATAACGGCCAAAGTACGCCCGTAGCGTTGCAGCTCATATACTCCGCGGTATGCATCCGCCCGTGGTTTCTGAACGATTACAGCCCAATCGAGATTGGTTACTGGGCTGTAGGTGCCCAGCATACGAATGCTTTGTTTACCCTGATGGACATCGAATTCGCGGGTGGCCGCGATCATCTGTGCGCCGTTGCCGAGCTCAACGAAGTTGCGGACGATTTCCAGATTTGTCATGTCCTGGCCGGTGGCGTACCCGGTCGAAGCGCCCGCTACTAACCGTCCCTGGCTGTCCACCACGTAGGGAGTAAGGCCACCGCGGCTCACTTCCTGCAGGCGCCGAATCAAGAATTGCAGATCTACAACTGAGCCAATCATGCCAATGAACCGGCCATCGGCCATCACAGGAGTGCTGACCAGCATGACGGTACGGGCGCCTCTGCCCGTGCCCACGACAAGCGCTTGGCCGTTGTAGGCGCGACCTTCGCGAGCTGCTGCGTACGCACGCTCGAGTTCGCGTTGCAAAAAAGCGTCGGCGGCGATTCTGCCTGCTGAGATGCCCTTGGCCTCGGAATTCAGCAAGGTTGCGTACGCTAAATCTTCTGAAGAAGAAACAAAGTTCTCCAGCAGTGCGCGCAATTCGGGGGCTTGCACATGTTCAGAGGTAAGATCTCCACCGCTGGCCACCTGCAGGGCGGACGACAAGTTCGCCTGCATCAGCTGTAACGATTCCTGGTGCTGGGAGATATCGTCGGCCAGCGATCGCGTGACAGTGTTCTGCAGAAGCCGCTCGTTCGTGATCAGGCGGTCGCGATTGATGGATTCCACTTGGGCCGAGTAAAAGTACATCGGCACCACGCTGACAAGCATCAACACGCCTAGGATGACATATAGAATTGGTATTCGAGATGCTTTTGGCAGTTTCAGAGGCAAGCTGACCCCAAGCCGTCAAACTCACGGCCATCCAGTGCAATTGCTTCTTAAAGTGTAATGGGATGGGAACGGCTGATGGCTCGATCCTGCAGGACAATGCCCATTACGAAAGTACCGAAAATGAGCATTCAAATTGAGTACTCAAGCGTGCGCACAGAGCCGCCGCGGCGCTACAAGCAAAGGATGTATCAGGTCCGCATCGCCTGATGAAGCCCTGTTTCACTTTTGCTGCTCCGGGTCATAAGCTCGTGAAGCGCATCCCGAGGAGATTTGCCTGTGTTCAAGATGGCGTCCATCTGCTCGGTAATAGGCATTTCTATATTGTGAGCGCGAGCGAGATCGAGGGCAGCGTGAGTCGTGAATACACCTTCCGCAACCATGCCATGCATGCCCGCGATGATATCGGCAAGCTTTCGCCCACGCCCGAGTTCCACGCCCACGCTGCGATTGCGCGAAAGACCACCCGTGCAGGTCAGTACCAAATCTCCTAATCCTGCGAGACCAGCCATGGTTTCGTGTCGCCCGCCACAAGCAACTACCAGCCGGGTAATCTCCGCCAACCCTCGGGTGATCAGCGCAGCGACCGAGTTATGGCCGAGGCCGATCCCATCGCAGATTCCCGCAGCAATCGCGACGATGTTTTTCAGCGCGCCACCGAGTTCCACCCCGATCATGTCATCGTTCGTATAAATACGGAGTCGCGGATCACTGAATTCCCGTTGTACGATTTCTGCCAACTCCGCTTCGTCTGAGGCGATCGTGATCGCAGTGGGATCGCCTCGCGCGACTTCCTTCGCAAAACTTGGCCCGCTTAGAGCCCCAACGTGTGGCCGCCAGCCCGCCTCGGAAGTCATGACCGCGCACATCACCTCAGTCATGCGCAAGTGGGTTTTCTCTTCCAATCCTTTGGTCGCACTCACAAAAAGCATTTCTCGCTTCAAGTGAGATCTCATTTCGCGAAAAAGTGGCCGGCAGTGCCGGGATGGCATCACGCTGACCACCATTTCTGCTCCATGAAGAGCTTCCTCAAATGCATTCGTGGCGGTGACGCTTTCTGGAATAGCCTGATCGGGAAGATAAAAGGCATTTACCCGGCGGGAGGATATGCAAGCCTGCACTTCTCTTTCATGAGCCCACAACTGAATTCGGTGAATGCCTTTGCGTCCCAAAGCAATCGACAAGGCCGTTCCCCATGCTCCCGCGCCAATGATGGCAATCCGGCTCATCCGCGGCCCCAACGGAAGCGAGGCTCCGTGTGCGCCAACAAACGACGAATGTTGGCGTGATGTTTAGCGATGATCAGCAGTGATGAGGCCGCAAGCAGCGCCAACATTTGAGGAGGTGCGTCGCACCGGTTCAGAACCCACGCGACCAGTGGAAACAGCCCGACCGTGAGGATAGAAGCGAGTGAAACATACCGAAGTGCGACAAAAATCGCGAAGAAGATTCCCACCATCACCAACACAGTTTTCGGGACCAGCACCACAAATGACCCGAGCCCAGTGGCTACGCCTTTACCACCGCGGAAGCGAAGCCAGATCGGAAAGACATGACCGCTAATCGCCATAAAACCTGCGAGCGTGGCGAGAACAACTTGGTGGGGAAAGAGCTTTTCCGTCAGCAGGACCGCCCCAAGGCCTTTGAACGCATCGAGAGTGAGAGTCATGGCGCCCAGCACCGGAGATGCTCTCGCAACGTTGGTTGCTCCAATGTTGCCGCTTCCCGTGGTCCGAATATCTCTGCCCTGGAAAGCTTGGACGAGGAGATAACCGAATGGGATTGAGCCAAGGATATAACTGTAAACGGCAGTGAGAAGAACGGCGGTCATGATTGCGGCTGCGGCGGAGAATCGCTGAGTGGAAAGCCTCCTATTTTGCTGTACACCGAACCTCCCCGCATGAGCTTACTCTCGTAAAGAAAAAACTCGTGCGCGGTCATGCTACCAAATTCCAGAACTGGCATGGCTGACAATTTCTGCTGCAACAATGAAAAGTTGTTAGTTCCATCTCCCTTCCTCCATCCGGGAGCTCCGGAGCGCCCACCAGCGCGCGCAAGCGTGAGATGGGGGCTGAAGGCGTGCTCTTCCTTGGGTATTCCGAGAGACCGTGTGAGTTCATCGATTTTGCCGGCAAGCCTGGCAAGCTTTGGGCGCGAATCAATTCCAATCCAGAAGACTCTCGCCGATCTTGGAGTTGGGAAAAAACCATAGTTGCAAAAGCCAAGCTGGATTGGTCCGGAGCGCAGACCTGCCAGGGCAGTCTTGATCTCCTCTATCGCCTCAAGCGGTTTTTCGCCAATGAATTTCAGGGTGATGTGCAGTGATTCGGGCCGGACCCAGCGCGCATCGGGTACAAGATCACGGACACCTTCCATAAAACGCTGAATGCGCTCGCGGATAGCATCATCGATGTCAAGAGCAATAAAGATTCGCATGTAGGCCACGACATATCGGCGTCTAAACACGGTTGACAATTGCCTTCTACATCAATTTCCTTCTCACCATATCCATTGCCTGCTGGCTGGCAAACCAACGAATACGTTTGCGATCGCCGGGAAATTTTCGCTCGATCACCTCCGTTTTTTCGCTGCTCGCAAGTGCGTGAAAGACCAAGCCGACAGGTTTTTCGCTGGTTCCACCGGCAGGCCCGGCGACGCCAGTGATCCCCAACCCTAACGTCGCTCCACAGCGGTCGCGAATACCTCTTGCTAACGCCGCAGCCACTTCATAGCTGACTGCGCCGTGTTTCTTGATCAACTCCGGAGGGACAGAGGCCATAGATGTTTTCAAGGCGTTTGAATACACAACCCCACCACCAAGGAAATAACGAGAACTACCACTCACCGAGGTAAGCCGCTCGGCCACCAGACCTCCAGTACAGGACTCCGCTACCGCCAATGTTGCGTTACGCATCTGCAAGTAGTTCCCGACAATTTGCTCCATCGATTCACCGTTGTCAGAGAAAACGAAGTCTTGAAGTTCGTCTTCAAGTTTCGAGACCAAGTCATCCACTCTTGCTTGCGCGGCCGCGAGGGATGCGCCCCGTGTCCGGAGATGCAACTGGATCTCCCCGGCCCCCGCCAGGATGGTTGTCTGCACATCAGAAAACTTCTGGTAGATCGGCGAGATCCTGGCATCGCACTGCGACTCACCCAGTCCGGTAATTTTCAGTTCACGAGCAGCAATGAATTGTGGCGGGAGCTTTTCGCGCAGGCGAGGGAAACAGTGCTCTTCGAACAGCGCCTTCAGCTCGTGAGGCGGACCTGGAAGCAGCATGATGATCCTTTCGCGATCATCATACTTTCCACTTATCCACTGGCCAGGAGCGGTGCCATTGGCATTGGGTAGAACGATAGCGCCAGCAAGTACGTCGGCCTGCTTCGCATTGTTGGGAGCCATCTTCCAGCCGTGGCTCGCGAAGCGTTGCTCGATTTTCGCTAGAACCTCGGGATCTCGTCGCAGTTCAAGACCTAAGGTTTCTGCCACTGCTTCCCTCGTAAGATCGTCCTCTGTCGGCCCCAGCCCTCCCATGAAGATAATGACATCCGACCGAGATAATGCGATCCCTGCCACTTGAACCAGCCGTTGTATCACATCGCCGACGATTGTCTTGAAGCTGACTTCGACGCCGATGCGGTTAAGTTCTTTCGTTAAATATAAAGAGTTCGTATCCTGGCGAAACGGGGTAAGCAGTTCGGATCCGATAGCGATTATCTCGGCGTTCACGGCTAAAAGTGTAAATGATTACTGATTTCGATTAGATAGGTAACTCAACTAAGGGTGCGCCCTGAATATTCCAGGCGAGATGATGGACCGCATTGTTGGTCGCCAGTACCACCGAACGTCCCGGCGCGAATGCGAGGCCGACGAGACCGCTCCCGGCCACTTCCAGACTGGCCTGGCCAAGCGGGTTGATCTTCACAATGCCACGCTTGCCTCCCAATGAAGCTGCGACATACAGGTTGCCTTCCTGATCGAAGGCCAAGCCTTGGGGACGCCCAAGTCCGCGATAAAAAGTCGAGACACTGCCTTGTGGGTCGACCTTATAAACGCAGTCAAAGCTCGACGTTGTCGGACCGGTAACAAACAAATCGCCTCGCTGCCCAAATGCCAGGTGATACGCGGAAACGCTAGGCTCCAGCGTCGCGAATACAAAAATTTGCCGGTCAGGGGCGATTTTGAAAATTGTGCCGCTCCGGTCGCCCACGTAAAGATTTCCCACCCGATCAAATGCCAGACCCGTTGCCACTCCCATGCCTTCAGCATATGAAGACATAGTTCCATTGGGAGCGACCCGGTACACGGTTCCATCCATGCGAGAGGAGATGTAGAGCTGGCCGCCCCGGTCGAATGCGATGGCTGTAGCGTTCATCAAATCGGAGAGGAATGGCTTCGCGTTGTAGTTGGTATCGATCCTGAAGATCGAAACCGGGACCTTTTGTCCGCGACTACCGGAAAACGTCACGTAGATGTTGCCCTCCAGGTCGACCGCTGGGTTCGTGACCGGATGAAGGTTGTCAGCAATTGCCACAGCAACTTTGATCTGGTGCGGATTACTGGAATGCCCATTGGTGGAAACCACCACTGGTCCCGTTCCCGCGCCATACGGGACTCGTGCTACCAGGAACTGATCGGAACTGATAATTACGGACCCTTCGACCTCGCCAAATCTGACGTGCGGACGACGAAGATCGTTTGGTCGCAGATCGGTACCCGTAATGCGGATTTCGCCACCCGGAAGCGCCGCCCCTGGCTGTACGCCCAGAATGTGCGGCTTCCCATTTACATTCTTGCGCCCGAGCAGACGGTCAGAAATTCCCATCAGTTCCAATCCCTTGTACAGATCATCTCGGCAAAACGCCTAGATGTAATAGCACCTGCATGATCAACAATGCGTAAAGGCCAGCAGCAACATCATCCATTACGATGCCGAGACCTTCCGGAAGTTGCTCAAGTTGACGCACTGGAGGTGGCTTCACAATGTCAAATCCACGAAAAAGTATAAAACCCAGCAACAGAGATTTCCACGACACCGGGATTGCGATCAGGGCGACCAACTGACCGACTACTTCGTCGATCACGATAACTTGGGGATCTTTGATCGCTGCTGCACGCGCTACCTTGGTGGCGGCCGGTATCCCTAGACAAATCGCTGTCCCCGCTAGAAGAGTCGCTGAAACCCATTGCCACGGTTGGACGATACTCCTGGCCACCAACCACCAGAGCAGCACCGTCGCAAGTGAGGCCCAGGTGCCTGGGCCCGGCCTCAGTCGACCAATGCCGAAGAACGTGCCGATTAGTCGCGCCCAGAAAGGTGCGCTTGGAACCACTGCACCCGACCGCGAATAGCCGGTGCCATGGTCAAGCATAGAATCCCCATGCAGGATAGCGTAGCACTTGGCTCAGCCCTTCTTCGGGTTCGGAGGGCCAAGGTCCGTCATAGAGTCGCTGGTATCGCGCACGGGTGAAGATATCACGTACTGACCACTGGCCCACTTCCCTAAATCAATCAGGCGACAACGTTCGCTGCAAAAAGGAAACTCGGGATCCTCGCGCGCAATCGACTTCTTACAAGTAGGACACTGCAGTTTGAGGGCGCGCCGGCGAGCCATATCCGCTTAGATGATCTTTGCGATGAGGTCGTAGTCGTGAGCTTCGGTGATCGCACAGCGGTAAAACTGCCCTGGCTGAATGGCAGCGTCCGGTGCAACGTCATTGATAAAAACTTTACCGTCAATCTCGGGAGCGTGCATCCGCGTACGGCCCTCCAGCAAGAGTTCGCTTTCTGCCGAGGGGCCTTCTAGAAGAAGGTCGAATTCCTTGCCGATATGGGCTCGCAACTTCTTCTTGCTTATTTTCTTTTGAATGCCCATCAAGTGCTTGCGACGACGCTCGGTTTCGGATCTAGAGATTTTTTGTTCCAGGGAGAATGCGCCCGCACCCTCCTGATCCGAATAGCCAAGGCAGCCCATCCAATCGAATCTCGCCTCCTGCACAAAACTGCAAAGTTCTTGGAATTCTCGCTCAGTCTCACCGGGAAAACCCACGATGAACGAGGTTCGAAGCGTCAGGTGCGGAATAACCCGCCGCATCTTTTCAATGGAGCGAAGGAAAACTTCTGCCCCCGCACCCCGCTTCATGCGTTTCAATACGCTTAGGGACGCATGCTGCAGGGGAACATCGATGTAAGGACAAATTTTTTCACTGGCCGCAATGGTTTCAAGCAGACGGCCAGTGATTTTGTTCGGATAGGCATAGAGAAATCGAATCCACCGGAAATCTTCAATACGAGTTAGTTTTTCCAGCAGCAACGCCAAGCCATCTTTCAGATCGAAATCCTCGCCATAGCAAGTCGTATCCTGACCGATAAGCGTGATTTCGTGCACACCGGATCGCGCCAGCCGCTCGGCTTCAGCGATGACCGACTCGAATCTTCGTGAACGGAACTTACCGCGTATTTGAGGAATGATGCAGAAGCTGCAGGGATGATCGCAACCTTCCGCAATCTTTATGTATGCCGTGTAGCCCGGAGTCGTGAGGATGCGGGGAGTGGCATCGTCGTACAGATAATTCGGGAGATCGCCAATCGCACCGTCCCACGATTCGCGTGAAAATCTTCCTTGCGCTTCGCGTGCCGCACCTTCTGGACGAGAGTTCAAAATTTTAAACGGAGAATCCGGCGCGCCTGAGACCGCGATTCCTGCTGCGCCCACGATCTTCTCCAACTCTCCTGTGCCGATCACCGCATCGATTTCAGGAATATTTTTGCGAATCTCGTCTCGAAAGCGCTCAACCAGGCAGCCGGCAACCACTAACTTCCGTGCACGGCCTTCACCTTTAAGGCGCGTCATATCGAGAATGGCATTTACAGATTCCTGTTGTGCACTTTCGATGAAGGAACACGTATTGACGACGATTACATCTGCGTCTTCGGCATTCGCGGTCAACTGCGCCCCGGCTTGAGACAGCATGCCCATCATCACCTCGCTATCCACGAGGTTTTTCGGGCAGCCAAGACTGACAAAACCAACCTTCGGCTTTCCGGAAGAGCTGGCCTGGGTCTCGTTTTCGGGTTCTATAGAAGTCTCGGAAACAGGCATGTAATCTGCCTATTTTAACACCCATTGCAGTGCAGTTTTGTTCCCTAAGGCTGGATCGGGCAACAACTGAACGTACGCCCAAACTAGCTTCGGTGCAGGTTGACCAGTTCCTCGAAGAGTTCGGGCAACAGGGCCGCGTCCTGAGCCGAGCCATTGAATCTGGCGCGCTCATAATGCTCCGTCAGACGGGAGAGGGGTTTGTAGACACGCGTGTCAGAGATCGATCGCAGAAATTCTTCCGGCGTTTGAGCCGGGGCCTTACGTAATCCTCTTTTTGCCAATACCCGCAACGAACGCTGATACCAGATGGTGGCCGCGGTTGATGGATATCGCTGGGGACGAGCTGCGGTTCGGCGCGTTGAAATCGCCCTCCATATTCGCTGAGCGTAAGACCCCAAAATAAGCAGCGCCACAGCGCCGAAACCGCCGATGCCCCATCTTAATGGCGCGTCCGAGACCGTCTGCTGAGAACGCATGGCTGCCTTGACGAGAGCATCGTATGCGTTCCGCATCCACAGTTGCGCATGCCGGAGCCAGTCCAGCGCACTCTGCGTAGCCTGCCGCCCAAGCGCATGTTGATGGCTCAGATCGTAGTTGATAATCCATTCCCGCCAAAACGAGGCCATCGCATCCACGTACAACATCGCACGATTCCAGGTTGAATGGGCTGCCCCGGGTGCTGCAGGTGTCGGATCGAAGCTGATCCAACCGTATCCAGCAAAGTAGGCTTCTACCCACGAATGCGCATTGCTTGCGCGGACCAGATATTGCGAAGTTAAATCGTTGAACTCGCCCGTGCGAAAGCCGTTTACCACTCGCGATGGAATGCCGAGCGTTCGCAGCATAACCGCCATTGACGAAGCAAAATACTCACAATGTCCCTGCTTGCGCTCAAAAAGAAAAGTAGCCAACGGGTCGCGGTTCAAAGTGCGCGGAAGCTGGAGTGTGTACTTGAAATTTGTGCGCAAATATCGTTCGATGGCGGCAGCTTTATCGTAGTTGTTGTTTTCCGAAGAAGTGATTTGTTCGGCGAGCCCCGTGATGCGCGGATCGAGTGTACCCGGCATTTGTAGGTCATTCAGGAGAACCTCCGGCGGATATTCCGGGGAAGCCACCCGCAACTCAGCGGGAGTTGGTATGGCGATATTGGAGCGGGCTTCGTAACCGTTCACCGGATGCTCAGGATCCGGATCGAACACCGCACCGGCGCCATCCATGGAAACAACCTGATAGTTGCCTTCCAGGGTGAGTGCTGTAGGCGCCAAGAAAAATACGCTGCTGGCAACCGGCTCCATCAGCACGCGATAGTGAATGATCGTGGGGGTAACCGGCGAGCTCGGTTGGGCCGGAAATATGAACCGCCCGCCCACCCGGCGCACGAAATGCTGTTCGTGGGGATTTGACCAACTGGTGCCATCGAACAAATTTAGCGTGACGCCGCGCCATTTCAAGTCGTAGGTGCCGTGCTGGTCGCCATCGATTTGGATGTGCATCACCAGCGAACTGGATTGCTGGATTGCCCCGAGTTGTCCGAGTTGAACGTGATCACTGAAACCGGTCGCAATGCCTCCATTGGAAACGTACGTGCTCAGGTATGTGCTGGAGAACCGTGGCAGCACAAAAAAGATAGCAGCGCCGGCGACGAGCATGAACAAGACAAAGCTTGGCGACGCCGCACTCAACCAGAATCCCATCTGACGCGCGATGTTTGCGCCTGCCAACGGCCTGGCGTGGACAGTCGCCCGTGCAGACGAACTCCTCATTTCCATCAGGATAAAAGTGATGACGCCAACCAACATGAAACTGGCAAAGGCAAATACAAATGTGCTATCCACCGTCAGCACTGAGGCCGCCAGTAGCATTAAGAACGAGAGCACAGCCAGAAAATAGAAGTCCCGGTCCCGCCGCGCCGAGAATAGCCGCACCAGCATCACGAATAAAACCAAATGAACTGTGGCATAGAGAAACGTTCGCGAAATAAGAAAATAATCCGCAAGATAGAAAAGCGCATACGCCAAAGTAAGTGGAGTGGTCCAGCGCTCCGGCAAAAGTAACGGACGACGTGATACCAGACCGTATCCGCGGAAAAGCAGTGCCCCACTAACCAGCACCACAGTGATTGGCTCTAATCCTCCGGTTGAGGCCAGGGTCGCAAATCCGACAAAAACGAGCAGATAAAGAGCTACTTCAAAGTAACGCTCGACTGCGGCCCACAAAGGGTTTGTGGGTTGCGATGTGGTTATCACTTCTCAATTGTTAGCGATTCCGCAGCGGAAAGGAAGGGCACTGAAACTCGAAAGGCATGGGTCACGCGTCAGTAGTTAGTAGTCACGAGTAAGCCCGTCACATTCTGTCGGTGCAAGTCTGCTTCGCCCTGACTCCTGACTCCCGACTCCTGACGCCTGCTAGAATCGAAGTGTCAGGCATCGGTCTCGCGCGACGCATTCCCGCCAATCCCGCCAGGTCCGGAAGGAAGCAACGGTAACGGGCTCTTGCGTGTGCAGTGGGTCGCCGGTGCCTGGCTTTCAAAGTTTCGTTCCAGCCAGCATCTTTTGCGTCGCGTCTGTGCGGCTCGCGCGAGGTGTCGCACACTTGGCTCGCTTCTTTATCGGCATGGTCACCACCGGAACTGTTTTGGTTGGAGAATCTTTTCGTCGTCAGTACAATAAAAGATTCTCTATTGGAGAACTCATCGAGTGAGCCAACTGGTTCGTCCTAAGATTTCTGCCCTCGGAACCTATGTACCCCCTCGCCTTTTGACTAATGCTGATCTCGAGAAACTGGTGGAAACCACGGATCAGTGGATTCTCGAACGCACTGGGATCCGTGAGCGACACATAGCCGATAAGGGTGTCGCGACCAGTGATCTTGGGTTGCAGGCTGCAAAACGGGCTTTGGCTGAACGTAAAATCACCCCCGACGAACTGGATGCGATCATTGTCGCCACCGTGACCCCGGACATGCTGTTTCCGTGCTCCGCTTGCCTTGTGCAACACAAATTGGGCGCGAAGCAGGTTTGGGGATTCGACCTGAACGCCGCCTGCTCTTCATTTGTGTATGCGCTCCAGGTGGGGTCGCGTTTTATTGCCACTGGAGTTCACAAGAAGGTTATGGTGATCGGCGCGGATGTTATGTCCTCAATCATCGACTACACCGACCGCGCTACCTGCGTTATCTTCGGCGATGGTGCGGGAGCGGTGATCCTCGAGCCGGCTGAGGATTCGCTGGGCATGATCGATTTTCTGCATGAAGTAGATGGCTCGGGTGGTTGTTCCCTCTTCATGCCGGGCGGCGGTAGCTTGAATCCGTCTACCCACGAAACCGTAGACCAGAAAATGCATTATGTTCACCAGGATGGGCAGGCAGTTTTCAGATTCGCGGTGCGAAAAATGGCCGAGCTCTGCGAAAAACTTCTGGAACGAAACGGCCTTACTGGCAAAGACGTCGACGTCTTTATTCCCCACCAGGCCAATAAGCGCATCATCACCGCAACGGCGGACCGGCTGGGTATGCCTATGGACAAAGTCATCATCGACATTGATCATTACGGCAATACTACGTCGGCGACCATTCCTCTCGCCATGAACACTGCGCGGCAGGAAGGGAAGCTCAAGAAGGGTGACCTGGTCCTTCTTGCCGCTGTCGGCGCAGGCTTTACCGTGGGTACTACTCTTTTGCGCTGGGCATACTAATGGCACGGCACTCGCCGCGTTTTATAGGGCCACATCCTTGATGTGCGTCGCAATGTACCAGGTATTGCCGAACGGATCTTTAACACCTGCGTTCCGATCACCATAAGGTTGGTCCTCGGGCTGCGAAATCGAAGTCGCACCAGCCTGGAGCGCAAACTTGTAGGTAACGTCCACATCTGCCACGTACAAATACAGCACGCTCGCAGTGGGCTGATAACGCCCGTGGGCTTCGCCCATTTCCAGTACCGAGCTACCTAACTGGACTTGCGCATGATGAACCACTCCATCAGGTGAGGCGTATTTAGCCAACTCGTGGGCTCCGAACGCGCGCTGTAAGAATCGAATCATTGGATCCGCACGCAGCGGATGCATATACACATTCACGTCATTCAAGCCTTCTGGAACGTAGCTTGCTCCGTGATGGGTCGCGATGTACCAAAAATTTCCCGCTGGATCTTTGATTCCGGCTGACCGTTCACCGTACTCCATCTCGGCGGGTTGAGACAGTGAAGTACCTCCAGCCTCGATGGCCCGCTGGTAAACCGAATCTATATCCTTCACAAACATGTGCAGCGCGATGGTGCTTGGAGTTGCGTGAAATTCTCGACCGGGGATTCCACCGCCCATCATCAGCATGGAATCGCCAATACGAACCTCGCCATGTAGGCCGCCTGCCGAACCGACACCGCGAAACATCTCTTCCGCCCCAAATGCCCGTTTGGTGAAGTCCAGAAGTGCCGGTCCATCCTGCGCAATCATGTAAGGTGTAATGGTCCGGAAGCCTTTGCGAATCGGCTCGACTGCCGCTCCCGGCGTACGACGCTGTGTAGCTGTGAAACGGCGATGCATTTCTTCCGCCGACATCTTCTCTTTGGTTGTAGAAATATTCCAGGTGTAACCAAAAGGATCGACGAAGTTCCCCACACGCTCACCATAGAATTGATCAGAGATTGGGCCAAGAGGCTTCAGGCCCGCCGCAACCGCATGCGCTGCAAACGAGTCGACATCGGCAACTTGCAGGTTGAGCTGTACGGGTGATTGGCCCAGAGTCTCGGCGCTGAATCGTCCGCCCTCCGGCCATTCTTGAGAAAGATTGATGGCCGAATCGCCAATCGCAATTTCTGCGTGTGCGATTCTATCCTCAACCTCGAAACGCATTTTCTCCTGTGCGCCAAAAGCCCGTATATAAAACGCGATCGCTTTCGTGACATCGGTAAATGTCAGTCGTGGTGTCGCGACCGTGTGGACCGCTGCTAATGATTCAACTGTGGCTGCCATTGATGTTCTCCTCTGCAAATCCGATTTCAGTCTTGCTTTGAACTCTGGGCGTGGCAAGTTGCGCAACTCAGCCGCGATCCCGACGAGCGACTGCAGACGCGCTTCCGCAGGCCGACTTGCGGGCTTGGCGCTACTCAGCAATGCTTGCAGAGCATCATCGAGTTGTTCGGCCATACTGCGCTTAGCCATTCTTCTCGCCTACCTTTGGGATCGTTCGTTTTATTCGTGGTTCTGTCGGCTGGGAAGTTAACTTGATTCTCAGATTCTCCAGTCCACGAAATTGGAGCTGCTTTACCGCACCTTCACTACGGCCAATTTCTCCGGCGATATCGCGGATGCTTTTTTCTTCCGCAAAGCGCATTCTGATCACCTGCGCTTGATCACGCGGTAATTCCCCCACCAAGCGGAATAAACGCGCGCCATCCTCTACAGCCTGCAGATCTGGTTCAATGCTGGTCTCCGGCGGATCAGCGAACGTCAATTCGCGCCCGCTGCGCTTTCCCTGGTCTGTCACAGCGTTTGCGGCAATGCGCAGGAGCCAGGCGCCGAACGGCACTCCGCGCCATTCAAATTGCTTCAAGTTGGCCAGCGCCTTGTGAAACACTTCCGAGGTCAGGTCTTCCGCTCGGTCATGGTCGCCGGTGCGGCGAGCAACGAATAGGTAGACCCGGTCGAAATGGATGTCATAGAGCTCCGCAAAACGCGCCGGATCCTTTTGGGCAGCTTCCACCAGCAAACGCTCGTCTACTTGAGCCGGGGACTGCTGCGATGCCGGTGCTCTCACGACTATCATGCCTCTACTCTTATAAACTGCCACCGCACGGAAAGGTTACGAATCTCATTTCTCTTAATTGATGGGATGGCAACTAAGTTGAAGCTGGGTTCTGGCAACACGCAATTGGCTTGCACCAATTGGACAAATTCGCTACAAACGAGCAGTGAACGATCCGACTCATCGCGCCGTCGCCCCCGCCTGGCACACGGTTGTTCTCCTGATTGCGCTAATGGGCCTTTCGCTCGTCGGCGCGCGTTCCCAGAATTTGCCATTTGCTGGTGCTTACGGGCGCGCCCCAGGCTACATTCTGGTCATGATTGTGGAATGGGTAATCGTCGCGTTTATCGCATATGGAGTGAGCCTTCGTGGCCTTCACATCCGTGATGTGATCGGCGAGGCGTGGCCACGGCCGATCGCGATTCTTCGCGATCTCGGAATCGCGATTGTATTCCTGATTATTGCCAGCCTAATCCTGAACGGGATCGGTCACTTGCTCAAAGCCACTCCGAATGAGGCAATCCGCAACGCGCTACCCCGAACTGGCGTCGAAATGGTTCTGTGGGTGCTGCTGTCGCTCACCGCCGGATTTTGCGAGGAGACCATTTTTCGTGGATATCTGCAGCGTCAATTCGCCGCCTTGACACGCTCGGCTGCGGGCGGGATTGTGCTGCAGGGCATCGCTTTTGGTGGCGGCCATGGTTACCAAGGCTGGAGATATATGTTGATCATCTCCGTATTTGGCATTCTGTTCGGCTTACTCGCGCAATGGCGGCGCAGTATCCGCCCTGGCATGATGGCGCACGCGATCCAAGATGCACTCGGTGGACTCGTAGGAGGACATTTTCTACGCTGAGGAATGCGCTTTTTCTGCGCCGCTGAATATTTCCCTCGCGGCGATAACCGTATTGCTGTGAATCGTCACTGTGTCTTCCACCTTTTGAGCATAGCCGCCTGCGTAAGTCACCATGACCGGGATGTCCCGCGCTTGGGCGACACGAAAGACAAGTTCGTCGCGGCGCTTCAGCCCTTCAATTGTGAGAGAAAGGCCGCCTAGCTGATCTTCACGATACGGATCCGCGCCTGCAATGTAGCAGATCAGTTCCGGCTCGAACTGACGTAGCCCAGAGCTCAATGCGTTATCTAGCCAAGCGAGATAATCTTCATCCCCTGTTTCGTCGGGAAGGTCAATATCAATGGAGGAAGGCGGCTTCCACATCGGATAATTATTTTCCTGATGAAGAGAAATCGTGAAGACATCGCCAGCGTGAGCGTTGCGGACCTTTGCGGCGGCTACCTCTCCCAGAGTTGATGAACTCGTCGAAGGCAGCGGAGCGGACGGAATTCTTACGCCAGCAAAAATGGCGGCAGTGCCATTGCCGTGATGAACATCGCAGTCGACTGTCATTGCGCGAGAGATCTTATTGTCGCGTTGCATGCGTCGAATTGCGACGGCCACGTCGTGGACCATGCAAAAGCCTTCGCCGTGGTCGGGAAAGGCATGATGAAATCCTCCGCCGATATTAAATGCGATTTTGTCCTTCAGCGCGCACTCGGCGGCTAAAATCGAGCCGCCAGCGGCTAACCAGAACGCCCGCACAAGTTCCGGCGAATATGGGATTTCCATCTGCAACTCTTCATGCGCGGTGAGCGTGCCGGTCTTCAGCTTGTTTACGTATTGCGGCGTGTGCACCAGCAGAATGTCCTGGTCCGAGGCGGGCTGCGGGGTCACAAAGTCTTCGGGCGCAGCTATGCCACTCTGGATCAGTCGCTTGTGAATGCGTTCGTACTTCTCGGCCGGAAAAACGTGAGCCCCTATAGGCAAATAGTAGTCATCGCTGTAAACAAGCTTGAAGGGGAGCATGATGGCTTGCAGCTAGATCCATAATACAAAAGCGACCATTAAGCTGCTGCGGAAATCACTGTCCAGCCGAAGCCGCCGCTGATTTTGCATCTGTGTTTTCTGCGAAACACCAGCGCACAAACTGATCGGTATAAGAACTGACCACCGACTGCGGAATATCGATTTCTTTGATTTCCTTGAATTGGAATTGAATCATACCCGGCGAATCCAACGGGTTGACGGTCGCCAACAGATACCCGTAGACGTTCGTCTTTGCGTTCGGTCCTGAGGCTTCGGGGAGCGGGTATCGATGTGCACCAGCGGTGCCGACAATCCATCCAGGGAGTACGCCTCCGTTACTGTGCCAATAGGGCGTGTCGAAGATATCTTCCATGTAGAAATGGGAGTGGCTAGCGAGAACATAGACTTTTTTGTGAGCTTCATTTTGCAGCTTCAGCAGCTGCTCATAAACCAATCTTCCACTGGCTTCGCCTTCTGGCGATTCGTTCATGCTGTGGCCCTGTGACCGGCTGTACGGCAGCGCTTTGTGCATTCCTACAACCACTATTCCAAGCGACTCATCTTTTGCATCGTTTGCCATTCGATCTGCGAACCACTTCAATTGATCAGCGTCGAACTGATCAGCCGTAGCATTGTCAAGGTAGATGAGATCGATGCCATCTGTAGTCCAGTGGAAATAAGCTCGTAATGGCCCTTCCACGGTGCCGGAGTTCGCGTCTCTGGCACGTTGTTCGTGCAATTCCTTTCGATCCAGCAAATCCGCGAATTGGATCAAAAACTGTTCACGCGTTTTCAGCCCAGCTACCGTTTCATGGTTACCAATACCGAGAAAAAATGGAATTTCACCAAACGGACCGACTTGGTTTTTCGTGAAGTCGTCCCAAGCAGATCTTTCATAAGCGCTGATCGAAAGATGCTGGGATCTTATCTTCGCCGCCTGCAGCATGTCTTCGTCGAAGTCGTAGATCGCGCGCAGGTCGCCCAGATGCCAATAAAATCTGGCGTTATCTCGATCAGCAGCCTGGGCAATAGCCGGCATAATGACATCACCGCAATTCCGTGAATCGCCAGCGGTGGCGAAATGCCAGGTGCGGCCGTCGGATCCGTGATTTGGGCCAGTTCTGGACACTGAGGAGTTATTCTGTGCGACCGAGAACGGGAAGGCGGCCAACAGAACGCTTATCGCGAGAGTATTTGTGATTGTGCGCATAGAAAATTTCATGCTGTTGAAGGCTCTTCACCAATCTCTCGCTCCACACTTACGCCGCGCTTCTCCCGCCAGCCTTCGATGATCAGATAAAGCACGGGAATGAAAAACAAGTTCAGCAGAGTGGACATAATCATTCCCCCAAAAACGGTGGTGCCCACCGAGTGACGTCCTTCCTGACCGGCACCGTGGGCGACCATGAGGGGTACAACCCCCAAGATGAACGCGAAGGAGGTCATGAGAATTGGTCGCAGACGGATGCGCGCCGCTTCGATGGTTGCTTCCACCAGCGGCATCCCTCTCTCACGCAACTGCTCGGCAAACTCGACAATCAGAATCGCATTCTTGCTGGCCAGACCTACCAGCATGACGAGACCTATCTGACAATAAACATCGTTCTGTAGTCCACGCAGAGACTGGGCCAGCAATGCCCCAAGCATCGCCATTGGGACCGCCAGCAGCACGATGAACGGCAGCACAAAGCTTTCATACTGCGCTGACAGGGTCAGGTAAACGACTAACACTCCCAAGGCGAACAACATTACAGTAGTGCGGCCGGACGCCAATTCTTCCAGTGAAATGCCAGTCCACTCATAGGTGAAGCCTTGCGGCATGACTTTTTTGCTCAAGTTTTCCGTCGCCGCGATGGCCTGTCCCGAACTGAATCCCTGTCCGGCCGAGCCATCGATTTCGGCCGAGCGGAAAAGATTGTAATGATTGATGACTGGCGGGGCAGCAGTTTGCGAAATGGTGACAAGATTCTCCAGCGGAATCATTGCTCCTGTATCGGCGCGTACATAGTATTGCTGAATGTCCTGCGGTTCTGTACGAAATTGCTGATCCGCCTGGACGTAAACGCGATA
>Ga0070731_10000880_pt1 | contig 35162 bp, 42 predicted proteins | sample Coa_R1_2_FD_66448 | JGI IMG/M metagenome (GOLD analysis project Ga0070731, IMG submission 66448) | Surface soil microbial communities from Centralia Pennsylvania, which are recovering from an underground coalmine fire - Coalmine... | ecosystem: Environmental > Terrestrial > Soil > Unclassified ... | reverse complement strand
ACGGCTACTCGTTCGCACCGACCGCCGCCACGAAATCCACCAAGCCTTCATCGACCTCGCCTGCGCACTGATCTGCCTCCGCCACCTCGAGGCGTCATTGTGAATCAGCCTCTAAGGACGAGGGCGCGGCGGATGCGGCCGCCGCGGGCGCGGCGGATGCGGCCGCCGCGGGCGCGGCGGCGGCGTCTTGCCGGTGAGCGTGTGCTCCAGCCGCGTCAACAGGCGGCCGAGCGCGTCGACCTCCGGCGGCGGCAGATCTGCGACCAGCGCCGCGAGGCTGTCCTGCAGGAGAAGCTGGGCGGAGCGGAGCGTCAGACGTCCCTGACGACCCAACGCGAGCGGTTGGCGGCGCCGATCGCCCGCCGTCGGCCGCCGCTCGACGAACCCCGCAGCCTCGAGCGTCGCGAGGAGCTGCGACACGGCCGCGGGGGAAACCGCAGTTCGCCGAGCGAGCTCCGCACCGACCAGCCCCTCTTCCTCGATCGCACGGAGCGCCAGGTACTGCGCGACGGTCAACGGCGGATCGTGAGAGGCGAGGACGCGCTCGATCCACCGGCTGACCAGAGGCGCAGCGCGTGCCAGCGCCTCCGCCGTCTCGCGGCTCGACTTCGAATGACGCGGCCGAGGCATTAATTTAAGTAAACTTAACTGTTAATCGTGCTTGCGGATCAGATTCTAGCCGCGGCCGCGCAGACGTGGCCGCCGTTCGTGCTCGTTGCGGGGCTGCTCTTGATCGGCGCAGTCGCCGCGCAGGAAGGGCTCTTCGAGGCGGCGGGTACGGCGATCGCGCGTGCGCGGGTCGGCGCGGTCACGCTTCTGCTCGCGCTGCTCGCGCTGGACGCATGCGTCACCGCCGTCCTCAACCTCGACACCGCCGTGGTGTTCCTGACGCCGGTCCTCGTCCACGCCGCACGGTCGCGCGGGCTCGACGAGCGGCCGTTCCTCTACGGCTCGGTCCTGATGGCCAACACATCGTCGACGCTGCTGCCCGGTTCGAACCTGACGAACCTCCTGGTCGTCGGCGCGGGCTCCGGTGGCAGCTTCGCGCGGCACATGCTGCCTGCCTGGCTCGCGTCGAGCGCCCTCACCGCGGTGCTGCTCGCACTCGTGCTCCCGCCTCGCGCGGAACCGCACGCCTGCGCCGCGACGACGTCGTGCCTTCGGTTCGGCGTCGGCACGGCGGCGATCGGCGGTGCAGCGGTCGCCGTGCTCGCCCTGCCGAACCCGGCGCTCCCCGTCGCCGCCGTCGGCGTCGCCGCGTGCGTGCTCAAGCGTCTCCCCCCTCGGCTCGATGCGCGCATGCCGACCCTGCTCTTCCTGGCCGCGGTTGCGCTCGGGACGGCTGCTCGAGCATGGAGCGTTCCCGCGGTCGGCGGACGCTGGGCCACGGGCGGCGTGGCCGCCCTCGCGTCGGTCGTCGTGAACAACCTCCCTGCGGCCGTGCTGTTCTCCGCTCGACCGCCCGCGCACCCGCTGGCGCTGCTGCTCGGCCTCGACCTCGGTCCCAACCTCGCGGTCACCGGGTCGCTCTCGGCGGTTCTGTGGCTGCGGGCGGCCCGAGGCGCCGGCGCCCGGCCGTCGGTGGTCACATACTCGCTGCTGGGCGCGTTGGTCGTACCCCCGACGCTGGCCGTTTCGCTCGCACTCAGCTGAGTACTTCCACGACGTCACCGTCTGCGAGCACGTGGTCGCGACCGACGCGCTGCGCCTCGAACTTCGCAGAGGGTCCCGTCACGCGCGCGCCGGTGCACGCCGAGGCGAGCTCGTGATGCACCGTGCCCGCCGCGTCGACGACGGTCGAGCCCGGCCGCAACGCCCGTGCCTCGGCTTCGGCCGCGCCGGGACGGCGCAGGAAGATGCGGATCAGCCCGGTGAGCTCCCACACGCGGTCGCGGAAACGCTCGAGACTCTCGTCGTCGAGGACGGTCACACCGACAGCCGGGAGCCCGGTCTGCCTCGCGACGCGTCCGACCGCCTCTTCGTCGGCCTCGTCGAGCTTCGTCACTGCGACGAGCGTCGGCTTCTCGATGCCGGCCTCCGCGAGCTCGGCCTGGATGACTACGAGCTCGGCGATCGGGGCGCGGGCATCGTGGCACAGCACCATTGCGTCGGCCGTGCGGAGCACGCCGAGCAGCGCCCGGCCGCCCCCGCGGTTGTCGCTCGCTCCCTCGATGAGCCCGGGAATCTCGACGAGCTGCACGAGGACGTCGTGGATGCGGGTGACCGAGGGCACCGGACGCGTCGTCGTGAATGCGTAGTCGCCCGTCTTGATCTGGATGCTCGAGAGCGCCTGGAGGAGCGACGACTTGCCTGCGTTGGGCGGCCCGACGAGCGCGATCTGCGCCGCACCTTCGCGCCGCACCGCGACCGAGTCTCGATGCACGGCCTTCTTCCTGACACGCGACTCCTCGATCTGCGCCGTGACCCACTTGCGGATGTCGGCGTACGGGCCGTTCCGATAGTCCGGAAGCTCCGTGAGGATCGCGCGGAGCTCCTTGATGCGATCGCCGCCCTCCTTCCCGACGAGCCGGCGCTTGATCATCTGCATCTGCGTGCGATGCGGAATGGGCATCGCGATCACCTTCCCTTCGAATGGATCAGGCGGGAAGGCGCGCGCACCACGGGTCGCCGAGACGACCGCGCTCGGGCGCGTCCTTGTCCCGCCGCTTCCTCGGACGCCGGGTACGGAAGCGGCGGACTAGCCGGTCTGCTTGGAGACGATCGCGAACCAGCGGGTCATCGCCGGGCGAGTCTACCCGAGCGGTAACCGGACGGTGTCCGCTCGAGGCGCCCCTGCGCGACCGCCCGGACCAGCGCGCGTCGACCGACCCGTGGGCCCCAGAAGCGTGCGTTCGCGCGAGACATCAGCTCCCGCTCGCGGAGCGGCTCGCCCGCTTCGTCGGCGATGCGCTCGAGCGCCGCGACCTGACCTTCGAGCTGCTCGTCCTCCTGCGCGTAGGCGTAGCGCGGCGACCAGCCGAGGTGCCGGCGCTCACGGCCGATCGGCTCGTCGCGCGCCCGCTCGTTCTCGTCGCGCTCCGCACCCTCGTCCCGCCCTTCGGCCGACAAGGGCTCCGCGACCTCTTCGAGCGGCTTCTGCTCCGCAGGCACGGCGAGGAAGAAGGCAGTGACACCGGCGACGAGCAGCCAGCCGGCTGCGATCAGGAAGCCGACCATCGTCTCGACCATGCTCTTCGAGCCGATGAGCTTTCCGAACAGCGCCGGGCCGATGATCCCGCCGACGCCGGTGCCGATCGCATAGAAGAAGGCGATCGCCATCGCGCGAATCTCGAGCGGGAACACCTCGCTCACCGTCAGGTAGGCGGCGCTCGCGGCGGCCGAGGCGAAGAAGAACACGACGCACCAGAGGGCGGTCAGGGAATACGACGACAGTGCGCCCTGCTCGAAGAGGATCGCCGTGGCAAGCAGGACGCCGCCCGCCGCGAGGTGTGTGAGTGTCAGCATCGCACGGCGGCCGACCCTGTCGAACAACGGACCGAGAAGAAGTGGGCCGAGGTAGTTGCCGACCGCGAACGGGACGATGTAGTAGCCGACGTTCGCGGTGCCGACATGCATGAACGTCGTCAGCACGAGCCCGTAGGTGAAGAACACGGCGTTGTACGCGAAGGCCTGCGCGCTCATCATCGTGAGTCCGAGCACGGTCCGGCCTGTGTACTCGCCGAACAGCACACGGCCGATCGTCATGAAGCCGGTCGCTTCGCGCGGGTGGATCGTCATGGTCTCGTCGACCTCGTCGAGCCGTTCGCCCGTCTGGTCGGCAACGCGTCGCTCGACGCCGGAGACGATCCGCTCCGCCTCGTCCTCGCGTCCCTTGATCATCAGCCAGCGCGGCGACTCGGGCAGCAGTCGCCGCGTGAGCAGGACCCCGACGCCGAGGATCGCGCCCAGCCCGAAGGTGAGCCGCCAGCCGAGGTCGATCGAGAAGATCTTCGTGTCGAGGAACACGAGCGAGAGCAGCGCACCCGTCGCGGTGCCGAGCCACCACGAGCCGTTGATCGCGAGGTCCACCCAGCCGCGGACGCGGGCCGGGATCAGCTCGTCGATCGCAGAGTTGATCGCGGAGTACTCGCCGCCGATGCCTGCGCCCGCCAGGAAGCGGAACAGGAAGAACATCCACGCGTTGACGGAGAACGCGGTCGCGACGGTGGCGAGCAGGTAGAGCGCGAGCGTGATCATGAACAGGCGCTTCCGGCCCCAGCGGTCCGTGAGATAGCCGAACCCGAGCGCTCCGGTCACAGCGCCGGCCACGTAGAACGCGCCGATCAGACCGACCTGGAACGACGAGAAGGAGAGCGTCGACGACTTCTGCAGCGTCGGGCCGATCGCGCCGACGATCGTCACCTCGAGCCCGTCGAGGATCCAGACGAATCCGAGCGCGAACACGACGAGCCAGTGCCAGCGCGACCACGGAAGCCGGTCGAGTCGCTTCGGGACGTTCGTCTCGATCGTGGGCGCTTGCGCCATCAGTTACTGACCAACGGGCAAGCGGCCGTTCCGGTTTCGCTCGAGCCGTAGGGTCCGGCCGTGAGTGCGTGGACGATCCGCGATGCGCATCCCGGCGAATCTGCTGCGTTGGCGGAGCTTCAGGAGCGCGCCTCGTCGGTCTGGGAGAGCGACCGAGCGCTCCTCGCAGCACATCCGGATCTGATCCAACCGCCGAAAGAGGCGATCGCCGCCGGGCACGTGCGGGTCGCGGTGGACGCGACCGGCCGGCTGCTCGGCTTCTGCGTGGTGGTCGGGACGCCGGAGATGGTGGAGGTCGACGACCTCTTCGTCGAGCCGAGCGTGATGGGCCGCGGGATCGGCAGGTCACTCGTGGACGATGCCGTCAGCCGAGCCGGCTCACGGCCGGTGGAGGCGACGGTGAACCCGAACGCCGTCGGCTTCTACGAGCGGGCCGGCTTCCGTCCCTGCGGTGAGGCGGAGACGGCCTTCGGCCCGGCGCCCCGTATGCGGCTCGAGCGGCCGTGAGTTGCGGGCGGTCGCCGTCTCTGCAATACTGAACTCAATGGTTCAGTATTCGAGAACCGTCGACCACGCTTTCGCCGCCCTCGCCGACCCGACCCGCCGCGCGGTGCTCGAACGGCTCGGCCTCGGAAGCGCGACGATCAGTGAGCTCGCCGAGCCTTTCGGCATGTCGCTGACGGGTATGAAGAAGCACATCCGGCTGCTCGAGGAAGCAGAGCTCGTGACGACGGAGAAGATCGGCCGTGTGCGGAGATGCACGCTCGCGCCCTACGCGTTCGAGGGCATCAGCACATGGCTGCAGCGACTGGACCGCTTCGCCCAGGTAGTCGAACGCACGAAAGGAGAACGATGAGCCCGACGAAGGAGAAGCAAGGATTCACGGCCGAGGAAAAGGCCGCGATGAGGGCCCGCGCGAAGGAGCTGAAGACGGCCGAAGAGGGCGAAGAGGCGATCGCTGCCGCTCTCGAGAAGATGTCGCCCGCCGATCGCGCGCTCGGCGAGCGGATCCACACCCTCGTCAAGGAGACCGCGCCCGACCTCGTGCCGAAGACGTGGTACGGCATGCCTGCGTACGCGAACAAGGAAGGCAAGGTCATCTGCTACTTCAAGAACGCCGGGAAGTTCAAGATGCGGTATTCGGAGTTCGGCTTCAACGACAGCGCGACGCTCGACGACGGCGCGATGTGGCCGATCGTCTACGCGCTCACGAAGCTGACCAAGTCCGACGAGACCCGGATCCGGTCGCTCGTCAAGAAGGCGGTGAGCTCATGAACGAGACCATCGTCACGACGCCGAGCGAGCTCGAGATCCGCGTCGAGCGGGTCTTCGACGCACCCCGCGCACACGTGTTCTCCGTCTGGACGGACGCTGATCTGATCCCCGAGTGGTGGGGCGACGGCACGGTCGTCGAGGAGATGGATCTCCGGCCCGGCGGCAACTACCGCTTCCGGACGACCTTCGGGGTCGTCGAGGGTCAGTACCACGAGGTCGAGCCGCCAGCGCGCCTCGTGCAGACGTTCATGAACCACCTGCAGACGCTCGAGTTCGAGGATCTCGGCGATCGGACCAAGCTCACGCAGACGATGCATTTCAACTCGACCGAGCAGCGCGACACCACCATGCAGTACGGGGTCGAAGAAGGCGCGAAGGGCGGTTTCGCACGCATCGACGAGGTGCTGCAGAAGATCACCGCCTGATCACGGCGGGCGGAGCGAGGCGGCAACGCGGCCGTCTCGCCCCGCGCGCCGGTCCTACGACGTCGCGGCGAAGTCGACCAGCGGTTCGCCTGTCTCGACGAGCGTCTTCAGGCCGCTGAGCACCATCATCCAACCGGTGCCGGAGACGCTCGCCGCAGTCTTCGGCGACTGGTCGAGCCGGTCGTGGACGACCGTCAAGAGGCAGTACCCGCTCTCCCGCGGCTCGATCTCCCACGTCACCCGGCTGGCCTCCTCGTCGGCCATCTCCGGGTCGTACAGCGAGCGCCAGGCGTGAACGAGCCGGCGAGGCGGGTCGAACTCCAGCACGGAGTCCTCGCCCCACACCTCGCCCTGCGGCCCGCGCGAGTCGTAGTGGTCGCGTGTGATCGTGATCCGCGCGCCGTGATAGTAGCGCGCGGTGAACTCCGGCCTCGTGATCGCATCCCAGACGGCCTCCGGTGTCGCCTTGATGAACACCTGGTAGACCTGGGTCGCGAGGGCGGTACTCGTGATCGTGCTCATGCCGTCTCCTCCAGTCGTGATTTGAGCTCCGCGAGTGCGGACACGCGGCGCTCCGTGTACTTGTCGATCCAGCGGTCGTGGATCAGGCGGATCGGCACCGGATTCAGGTAGTGGAGCTTCTCCCGGCCCGAACGGCGGGTGGCGACGAGACCCGCGTCCTCGAGCACGCGCAGGTGCTTCATGACGCCGAACCGGCTCATCTCGAGCTCGGACTCGAGCTCCGTGAGCGTGCGGCCGTCACGCTCGAAGAGCCGGTCGAGCAGGTGACGGCGCGTCGGGTCGGCGAGCGCCTTGAAGACACGGTCGTCGTCCTCCGTCATAGGTGAGATCATATGTGACCTTTTGGTCACATGTCAAGCGCGGCGGGCCACGTGCAGCGTCGCCTGCCAGTGACGCCGGAGACGGCCGTCGGGCCGGTCGGCCAGCCGGCGTCGGATCTCGGCGTCGAGACGCGCGCGCTTCTCCGGCCCCATCGCGATGTGGCCGGAGAACGTGTCGAGCAGTGCGACGTACTCGTCGGCGGTGTACGAGAGCTCCCACACGTAGCGCCGCACCTGCACGCCGACGAAGAGCCCGCTCGCCTCGATCGCCTTCGAATCGTCCGGCGTCTCCTCCGGGGAAGGCGGCGGCCACTCCCCGGGGTGGCTCTCGCCGAGCTCGTCGTAGACCGTCTGGATCTCCGTGAAGAACGGGTCGAAGCCGGCCGGAAAGGCGTGGGACGCGCCCCACAAGGCGAGGTGACCGCCGGGCCGCAAGAGCCGATGCGCCTTCCCGTAGCCGACGCTCGGATCGACCCAGTGCCACGCCGTGGCGGCGTAGACGAGGTCGAAGCTCGCCGGGTCTCCCTCCCACTCCTCGAACGCAGCCGTGTGGACCTCGCAGTCGAGTCCCGCGAGGTTGCGCCGAGCCTGCGCGGCCAGCCGCGGGCCGAGCTCGACGCAGACGACGCGGAAGCCGCGCTCGAGCAGCGGGCGCGTCGCGTTTCCGGTCGCGCATCCGACCTCGAGCAGCCGGTCGCCTCGACGGAGCCCGGCGAGCGCGACGAGGTCGTCGAACAGCGTCTCCGGATAGGACGGCCGCGCCGCGTCGTACGACTCCGCCGCGCGGTCGAACACGTGCCGCAGCGAGTCGGTCATCGCGTCGAGTCGAGAATCGAACGCTCCTTCTCGCGCGGCAGCGTCGGGCGCTGCTCGCCGGCGGCGAGCGACCACGCAAGCGTGTCGCGCGCCGTCTCCTCGAGGGGCCGGAACGTCAACCCGGCGGCCAGCGCTCGAGAGATGTCGACGGTGAGCAGGCCTGCCCACTCCGGGCCCGGGATCCACAGCGGCAGCTCCATCCACGGCTCGATGCCCGCATCGAGGACGGTCCGATCGTCGACCCAGTAGAGCGTGAAGTCGCCGTCCATCCGCTCCAGTGCGCCGAGCATCGTCAGCCGCGTCGCGGGGCCGGTCGCGTTGAGCGGACCGCCGGGACCCCGCTCCGCGAGCCCCACCATCCACGCGGCGAGGTCCCGCGCGTCGACGAACTGCACGGGGGCGTCCGGATCGCCGGGCGCGAGCACGTCGCCGCCTTCGGCGAGCCGGCGAGGCCAGTACGTGAACCGGTCGGTCGGATCGTGCGGGCCGACGATCAGCCCGGCGCGCACGTGCGTGACCCGGTCGCCGTAGAGCTCGTCGAAGACGCGTTCGCACGCCGCCTTCAGCGCGCCGTAATGCTCTTCGACCACCTCGGTGGTCGGATCCTCGAGCTCGGCGACGGGCGAACCTTCGTCGAGCGGTTTGCTGAAGTCTGCGTACGCCGACACGGTCGACACGAAGACGTAGCGCCCCACCGAGTCCAGCAACAGCTCGCCCGACGCCCGCGCGATGCGCGGCACGTAGCAGCTCGTGTCGATCACGGCGTCCCAGCGCCGCCCCTCGAGCGCACCGAGGCCGCCGTCGCGGTCGCCGGTCAGGTGCTCGACCTCCGGATACAGGTCGGGGTTCGTCCGGCCTCGCGTGAAGATGGTCACCGTGTCCCCGCGCGCGAGGGCGGCATCCACCACGTGCCGGCCGAGAAACTTGGTTCCGCCGAGGACGAGCAGCTCCATGCTGTATCTGTAACGCGTTGAGCACGGGCGACGTGAGATCGATCACGGTGATCGGCTGCCACGCCGGCGGCGAGGTCGGCAACGTGGTCGTCGCGGGAGTCGATCCACCTGCCGGCGCGACCGTCCTCGAGCAGATGGAGGCTCTCCGCGCGGACGACCGGCTACGGCGCTTCCTGCTCCGCGAGCCGCGCGGATCCGTCGCGCAGCACGCGAACCTCGTCGTCCCCGCGACGCGGCCTGACTGCGCCGCCGGTTACATCATCATGGAGCCGACGGAGTATCCCCCGATGTCGGGCTCGAACACCATCTGCGTCACGACGGCGCTGCTCGAAACCGGCCTGGTGGAGATGCACGAGCCCGAGACGGTGCTGCGGCTCGAGGCGCCGGCGGGCGTCATCGAGGTGCGCGCAGCCTGCCGCGGCGGCCGCGTCGAGAGTGTCGAGCTGACGAACGTCGCATCGTTCGTCGAGCAGCTGGACGCCACGCTGGAGGTCGACGGCATCGGGACGCTGACGGTCGACCTCGCATACGGCGGCATGTTCTACGTGATCGCCGATGCGTCGGCGCTCGGATTCGCGCTCGAGCCACACGAAGCACGCGACCTGTGCAACGTCGGCGAGCGGATTCGACTGGCCGCGAAGGCTCAGCTCGACGAACGCATCTCCATCGCGCAGATCGCAGAGCCGTGGCAGGGACTCGGCGCCGTCACCCGCAACGCGGTCGTCGTGGCGCCGGGCAAGGTCGACAGGTCGGCCACCGGCACGGGCCTGTCTGCGCGCCTGGCGACGCTCCACGCCCGCGGCCTGATGCGCGTCGGCGACTCGATGACGCACGCATCGCCGATCGGCTCCACGTTCGACGGGCGCATCGTCGATGAGACGACCGTCGACGGCCGCCCCGCGGTGATCCCGGCGATCAGAGGGAGTGCTTTCGTGACCGGGCGCTTCGAGTGGTACGTCGATCCTCGTGATCCGTTCCCGGAGGGCTACCTCCTGTCCGACACCTGGCCCGGCACGGACACGCAGTAGGCCCCGCGCTATCCGGGCGAGCCGATGTTCGTGACGGTCGAGAGCGTTCGCACCGTGAGCGCATGTGTCGCGCGAGTCAGCTCGCGAGCGAGCACATGCCTGGCCTTCGGTGCCGTGTAGCCGCAGCCGGAACAGCTCGTCCAGTGCTGCGTCATCAGACCCGCCAGCTTGATCGGCTTGTGGTAGCGATGGACGCTGAGCCGCGCGAGCTCGGCCCACTCGCGCGCCATCGTGCGGTTGTAGATCTCCGGGACCGCGCGCGCCTCCTCCATGCCGCCGGCGACGTAGTACGCCTGCCGCAGCTTCCAGATCGCCCCGACACCGCCGTCGAGCGAGCCGTAGTTGTAGATCAGGTAGCCGTGGTCGGAGCGCGCGTAGCCGCGGAAGAAGTCGTAGGTGCGCCGGAAGGTGCGATCCCACGCCGGCTCCGCGTCATCGCCCGCGGCCGCCGTCACGTGGTCGAGGTGGTGCCTGCGGAGGTAGTTCGCGAAGGCGACCGTCGCCCCCGCCCAGAGACGGCCGGCCGTGTAGGTGCTCGGCACGTCCTGGTTGTAGTTGCTCGTCCCACGCGCGAGGATGATGCGTGCCTTCGAGCGCCGCGGCAGGCAACGCGAGTAGCCGCGCGCGTACGACTTCATTGCCCATGTGATCGCACGGTTCGACGCGAAGCGATCGGCGAAGGTCACTGTTCCGTAGCCCCCGCGGCGCGGACGGAAGGAGAGCTTCCCGAAGTCGAGGACCACGAGCCCGCCCGTCCGCACGCGACCGGCATGGCAACCCTGCGCGCGAAGAACCGGGATCGAGGTCGTCCGCTCGTAGAGCGACGGCGAGGCGCCGATGTGCCGCGCGACCACGGGATGCGGATACGACCTGCGCCTGGGTGGCGGCAGCGTGACGTGAAGACGAAAGGAAGCGGGCGACGCGGCGCGCCTTTCTCGAACGTGGACGCTGTGAGCGCGATGCGGCCGCGCGACGGCATGCCGAGCAGCCGGCGTTCGTGCCGAGATGACCGCGGCGGTGACGACGGCCGAGAGTGCCGTGACGCCGACCAGCGCGCAGCCGAACTGCAGCGTGCGCAATAGAGACCCCTCTGTTTTCGACCCGGTGAAGCTCTGCGAGAGTAGCCTCGATTCGAGACGGCGGCCATGGGCCGCGCGGCCCCTCTTGGCGCCCGTCGGGCCCACCGGTTCTGGATGATTCGGCGGTGGGCGAACGGATCTCGGCGGCAGTTCTGGTTCCCGTCTTCCGGGACGGGGAGGGCGAGCTGCGGCTCGTCCTGGTCGTGCGCGCCGCCGGCGGCGCTCACGGCGGCCAGATCGGGCTGCCGGGCGGGAAGCGAGAGCCGGGTGACCGGACGCTCCTCGAGACGGCGCTCCGCGAGGCGGAGGAGGAGGTCGGGCTCGCCCGCGACCGCGTCGAGATCGTCGCCGAGCTCGACGAGCTCGACTCCCGCGCGACCGGCTTCCGGGTGAAGCCGTATCTGGGACGGATCGTGCCCCCGGGACGCTGGCGGCTTGCGGGCGCGGAGATCACGGAGCTCCTGACACCGACGATCGATTCGCTGGCAGACGTCGCCTCCCGTCGCGAGGAGCCGATCGCCGTCCCGAGCTGGCCCCTGCCTCGGCTGATCGCCGGCATCACACTCGGCGACGGCTACTTCCTCTGGGGCCTGACGCTGAGGGTGCTCGAGCCGTTGCTCCCGCGCCTGCTCGCCGGGGAATGGACGTTCTGACGTTCAGGCGGTGGCGGAGGGCTCCAGCCGCTTTTCGCAGCGCTCGAGCCAGGGCACCGCGCCGAGCCGTGCGAAGATCTCGCGGGCCTCGGCGAGCCTCGGCGCGGCCTCGTCGTGGCGTCCTGCCGCGGCGAGCCGCTCCGCCGTCTCGAGCTGCGTCACGGCGACGTAAAACGGCGCGCCGAAGTCGCGGAAGATCCGCTCGGCCGTTGAGAGCTCCGCCAGAGCGTCGTGCTCGGGCAGACGGGCGCGGAAGCGGGCCCGCTGAGCGCGCACCGAGCGAGGGAGGGTGTGCACCGCGCTCGTCTCGACGACGTCGATGATCTCCCGGACGGCCTCGGGATCGCGCCGGGACTCGGAGGAGTCGAACGCCACGAATTGCAGCCAGGGTGGCGGCCCGTCCGTGGCGTACTGCGCGAAGGCCCGCTTGACGCCCGCCAGCGCCTCGTTCGGGCGTCCCTCAGCGTCGAGCACGATCGCGTCGCACTCCGCATATCCGGCCGCGAAATCCGGATTCTCGGAGCTCGCGATGTCGGCATGGCGCGTCATGAGCTCACGCGCTCGCTCGACCTGACCGCGGTTGCAGTGGACGCGGACGACGTACAGCATCAGCCCGCGGACGAACTCGACTGCGCCGACCTGGTCCACCTCTTCCGCACACGCGACTGCCTCGTCCCAGCGGCCGAGCATGTAGTGAAGCCCGATCGCTCCTGCGGTGAACGCCACCTCCCAGTCGCGGTTCCCCACGCGCCGCGCGAGCGCGCGCGCCTGTTCGAGCAACTCTCCGGCACGCGACCACTCTTCCGCCGTCCAGAGCGTGGCGATCAGGTTGTTGTACGCGCGCAGCGCGGCAGTCGACAGGTCGTGCTTGAGCGCGGTCGCAAGAGCGCCTTCGAGGAGCACGCGGGCCTCGAGCGGCCGGCGCTGGCGGAGCATCAGCACGCCCTTGCTGTTCAGGGTCTGCACGAACGTCTCCGAGAGGGCGAGGGCCTCCGCCAGGCTCAATGCCTGCTCCAGGTAGGGAGCCGCGCGCTCGTACTCGCCCGCGAAGATGAGGAACCTGCCGAGCTGGCCGGCAACGGACGCGACGTCTTCCGGTGACCCACCGCCCGACACGGCCTCGAGCGCAGCTTCCGTTCGTTCGACTGCGCGCGGCGGATGCCCCTGGCGGAAGTCGATGTCCGCGAGCTGCGCGTCGACGAGCGCCGCGGCGACCGCGTCACCCTGTTGCAGGTATGCGTCGCGCGCGGTCTCGAAGAGCACCCACGCGCCGTCGGTGTCCGCGGCGCGCAGCGCCATTCGCCCCGCACGGTCGATCAGCTGTGACTTGGCGGCCTCGTCGTCGCTGATCTCCGCGGCGTGCTCGAAGTAGCGCCGCGCCTCGGCCGCCGCGGCCAGCGAAGCCGCCCGTTCGCCGGCACGGACGAACATCTCACCTGCACGCGCCCTCAAGTCCTTCGCGTCGCCCGCGTCGGGCACTGCCTCGTATGCGGAGACGAGGTGCGATGCGATCACCTCGGGCACCTCGTCGTCGCCGAGCGTTGCGGCAAGGTGTTCGGCGGCAGCGAGGTGGCGCGCCTTGCGGTCGCGGCGCGCGAGCGTCTCGTACGCGACGCGACGGACGAGGTCTTGGAGGAAGCCGTACTGGCCCTGCTCGGGCGAACGCGGGTCGACCTGAAGGAACAGCACCTCCTTGCGCACGAGCCCGCCGAGCAAGGGCTCGAGCCCAGCGCGTCCCGACCCACTCACCGCCCCTAGCGACTCGACGGTGAACGTCTTGCCCAGCACTGCCGCGTCCTGCACCAGCGACCGTTCGCTCTCGCCGAGGCCGTCGAGCCGCGCGGCGATCAGCGCCTGCAGCGTCTCCGGCACCTCGAGCGAGCCGATCTCACCGACGACCTCGTACACCGCTCCCTGCTCCGCGAGCACGTGACGGTCGAGCAGCATGCGCACCGTCTCGACGGCATAGAGCGGGATGCCTTCGGCACGCGCGAGGATGTCGTCGCGCAGATCGGCGGGGAGCCCGGGCACGAGTCCGGTCAGCAATGACGTCATCGCCTCCTCGGTCAGCGGCTCGAGGTAGATCGACGTGAACGCCCGCAGCCCGGCGCCCCACGTCGCCCGCTTCTCGAGGAGCTCGGGCCGGGCGAGCGTGACGATGAAGAGCGGGTGGTTCCGCGACCACTCCAGCAGGTACTCGATGAAGTCCAGCAGGCTCTCGTCGGCCCACTGCAGGTCCTCGAAGACGAGGACCGTCGGGTTCGAATCTGCAAGCCGCTCGAAGAACAGCCGCCACGCCGCGAAGAGCTGCTGACGGTCGGCGTCCTCCGCGGGCGCGCAGCCGAGGAGCTGCGCGAGCCGCGGCTCGACGATTCTCCGCTCGCTCTCGTCGAGCATGACCTCCCCGAGCGTCGAGCGCAGCTTTTCGAGCGCGCGCTCCTGCGGGTCGTCCTCCGCGATGCGGCAGCGCATCCGCACCATGTCGGCCAGCGCCCAGTACGTGACGCCCTCGCCGTACGCGAGGCAGCGCCCGCGATGCCACCAGACGGTCTCGACGATTCCGTCGAAGTACTTGTAGAACTCCCACGCGAGCCGCGACTTGCCGATGCCGGCGATGCCCGTGACGGAGACGAGCTGCGCCTTCCGCTCCCCGGCAGAGGCATGGAAAAGGTCCTTGACCTGGCGGAGCTCGCGGTCGCGGCCGACGAACGGCGCCTCGAGCGCGCCGGACTTCAGCTGTCCGCGCACACCGGAGACGACGCGCAGCGCCCGCCACAGCGTGATCGGCTCGGACTTCCCCTTGAGGTCGCGCTCGCCGGCCTCCTCGAACACGATCGTCTGCTCGCTCGCTCTCCGCGTCGCCTCGCCGACGAGAACCGATCCCGGGTCCGCGACCGACTGCACCCGCGACGCGGTGTTGACGAGATCTCCGGCGACCATCCCTTCGCCTTCGACGCCGAGATTCACGACGGCGTCGCCGGTCAACACGCCCGCGCGGGCGCGCAGATCCGGCACTCCGATCTCGTCACCGAGCGCCGACACCGCGGCGACGAGATCGAGCGCGGCCCGCACCGCGCGCTCGGCGTCGTCCTCCGTGGCCTGGGGCGTACCCCACACCGCCATCACCGCGTCGCCGATGAACTTCTCGACGGTGCCGCCGTACAGTGCGATCAAGCGGCGGCAGGTGTCGAAGTACCGCGACAGAAGCTCGCGAATGTCCTCCGCGTCGCGGGACTCGGAAAGCGTCGTGAAGCCGACGAGGTCGGCGAAGAGGATGCTGACGAGCCGCCGCTCGGTCGCGGGCGTCTCGCGGCCGATCGGCGCAGGGGCGGGAACGTCGGCGAGCGCGGCTCCGCAGTCGCCGCAGAACCGCTTCCCGGGCGGGTTCGTGGCTCCGCACGAAGCGCAGGTCGCCTCGAGGCCGGCGCCGCAGTCGCCGCAGAACCGCTTGCCGGCAGGGTTCTCGCCCCCGCAATTCCCGCAGGTGATCACTCCTTGAGCCTAGAACGGCGCGGCCCTCGACGGTAGGCCGGAAAGGTGTGAGTATCGGCGGAACCGGTCGTGAAGCAGGTCCGTTAGATGACGTTCGGCGCGCCGTACCTCTTGCTTGGCCTGCTCTTCGTGCCCGCCGCCGTGGTCACCGCCGTGTGGCTCGAACGGCTGCCGGTGCGTCACGCCGTCGTCTTCACGAACCTCGATCTGCTCGCGTCGCTGTCGCCCGGCCGGCGGCTGCTGCGCTGGCTGCCGCTCGCGCTTTTCGTCCTCGCATTGGCGACGGCCGCGACCGCACTCGCCCGGCCGCGCTTTCGCGTCGTGTCGGCGTCGGCGCACTCGACGGTCGTGCTGCTCGTCGACGTGTCGGGATCGATGAGCGCAACGGACGTCCAGCCCTCCAGGCTCGGCGCAGCTCAGACCGCGATGGATCAGTTCGCTGAACGCGTGCCACGAGGCGTGCGGCTCGGCCTCGTCTCCTTCAGCTCGATGCCGTACGAGGTGGTCCCGCCCACCGTCGACCGCGAGTCGCTTCGTAACGGGATCAGCCTGCTCAGCCCTCAGGGCGGTACTGCGATCGGAGACGCGCTGCGGCTCGCCGTCCAGGTGGCCGAGAACGCGGGGAAGCATCCGATCGGGCATCGGAGACCGGCCGCGATCGTGCTGCTGTCCGACGGAGCACAGACGAACGGCGCCCTCACGCCTTTCCAAGGCGCGGCGCTCGCGGAGGCGGCGCGGATCCCGGTCGACACGATCGCGCTCGGCACGGCAGGCCCGGCGTTCGGCTTCGGGCCGTTCGGCGGCGACCCCTTCGGCGGGGCGGCGTTCAAGCCGGATCCCACGACCCTTTCGGAGATCGCGAGCGAGACGGGCGGCCGTTCGTACCGGGCGAAGTCCGCGGCCCGGGTGAGCCAGGTCTACCGTTCGCTCGGGACGAGCATCACGAGGAGCACCTCGACGCACGAGGTCTCTTCGTGGTTCAGCGGCGCGGCCGCGCTACTGCTGCTCGGCACGCTCGGCGCATCGCGGCTTCGATGGGAGTCGCTTCCCTAATAGAGAAGCCCCGCGTGGCGGGGGTTCTCCGCAGCAGGCCTGTTGGCCGGACGTATCAAGACTGGCAGCGCACCGCGGTCCCTTATGGGCGCTACGTCGACGCGGATGGCGTCGAGGCGGTCGTCGATCAGGTCGCGGAGGCCGGCGTTGTGGGTGCAGACGAAGAGCACGTACTTCATCGCGGTGCCTCCTGGTCAAGTTCGCTGAGGAGCTCGTGGATGCGCTGGTCGATGTCGTCGCGGATCTCGCGGACGCGTTCGAGAGGCTGATTCTTCGGGTCGGGCAGGTTCCAGGCGATGTACCGCTTTCCGGGGACGACGGGACAGGCGTCGTCGCAGGTCGCGACCACGACGTCCGCCCAGGCGATCGCCTCGTCGTCGAGCTTGTGCGGGACGTGGTCGGAGGCGTCGATCCCGATCTCCTGCAGCGCCTCGACCACCTGCGGGTGCGCAGCGCCGCCTGGGTTGCTGCCGGCTGAACGAGCCGCATGGCGCCCGTCGGCCTCGCGGCGGAGCAGGCGTTCGGCCATCACCGAGCGGCCGCCGTTGGCGGTGCAGACGAAGAGGACGTTCACGCCGTCTCGTCCGCCGTCGCGGCTTCGGGTGTGAGCTCGGCGGGTCGTGGTTGCTCGCCGCGGACGAACTGGTACGCGAGCCCGCCGAGCGAGGCGCCGACGACCGGGGCGAGGACGTACACCCAGAGCGCGTGCAGGTTGCCCGAGACGAGGGCGGGGCCGAGCGAGCGCATCGGGTTCATCGAGGCGCCACTGATCGGGCCGCCGAACATCGCGTCCAGGCCGATCGTGCCGCCGATCGCGATCGCCGCCGCCTCCCCCACCGCACGCGTGTCGGTCGCGACCGCGAGGATCACGAACATCAGGAACGCGCTCATCACCAGCTCCCACAGAAACGACTGCCCCTGCGACCCGGAGGGCAGCGTCGCACCGACGTCGGCGATGTTCCCGAGCGAGCCACGCAGCAGCGCGGCGGCGGTAACAGCACCGACGAACTGCGCGGCCCAGTACGCGACGGCACGCGGCCAGGGGAAGTGACGAGTAAGCGCAAACGCGAACGTCACGGCGGCATTGAAGTGGGCGCCGCTGATGTGACCGACGGCATAGATCCCGAACATGATCACCAGCCCGAACGTGATCGCGACCCCGACGTGGCCGAGCTGGTGCGTCTTCGCATCGACCATCACCGCGCCGCAGCCGGCGAAGACGAGCGCGAAGGTGCCGATCGACTCGGCGACCAGCGCGCGCACCAGCGGAGGGACCAGCATCAGCAGCAGCCGGCGCCCGCCGCCGGCTGGTTCACCGGCAGACCTTTCGCTCGCGGTGCGTTCGTCTTGACTGCCTTGACGATCGCGCCGTGCATCCCGTCCACTACCTCGTGCGTGAACTCGACCGAGACGTCCTCGAAGCCGGCCGCCTCGAGCCCGGCGATGTACTCGCTCTTCGAGAGCGCGCCGGCGATGCAGCCGACGTAGCTGCCGCGCTCGGCTCGCTGCTCGACGGTCAGGTGGTCCTCGGCGACGACGTCGCTCACCCCCACCCGGCCGCCCGGCTTCAGCACGCGGGCGATCTCGGTCAGCACCGCCGCCTTGTCGGTCGAGAGGTTGATCACGCAGTTCGAGATCAACACGTCGACACAGTCCGCCGGCAGCGGAATCTGCTCGATCATCCCCTTCAAGAAGTGCACGTTCGTCACGCCCGCCTCGGCGGCGTTCTGGCGCGCGAGGGCGAGCATCTCGTCGGTCATGTCCAGGCCATACGCGACGCCGCTTGGGCCGACCCGCTTGGCGGACAGGATCACGTCGATGCCGCCGCCCGAGCCGAGATCGAGCACGACCTCGCCCGCACGCAGCTCGGCCACCGCAGTCGGGTTGCCGCAACCGAGCGAGGCCAGCGTCGCCGCCTCCGGCAGCTCGCCCCGTTGCTCGGCGTCGTACAAGACGTCGCCGAACTTTGCGCTCGTCACCGCGCTCGCCGCGCTGTCGTCCGAGCAGCACGCGCCGCTGCCACAGCCGCAACCCGCCCGGTCGGCCACCGAACGGGCGGCCTCCGCGTAGCGCTGCCGTACCTGCTCGCGCAGCTCGTCCGCCGTGTTCATCGGACTACCTCCGGCATCTCGACAAGGGACGCCAACCGCTCGAGTGCCTCCGGAACCAGCGAGAAGAAGGCCCACTTCCCCCGCTGCTCCCGCTCCAGCAGCCCCGCGTCGGTCAGCCTCTTCAGGTGATGGCTCACCGTCGGCTGCGACAACCCGAGCGCCGGCTCGAACTCACACGCACACACCGGCTCGCCACTGCTCCGGGCAAGCAGGTTGACGATCTTCACCCGCGCCGGATCCGCAACGACGCGAAACAGCGCTGCCGTCGCCGCCGCCTCCTCATCCGACAACGCCGCCGCGCCAAGCGGGCGACAGCACTCGATCAACTCCAACGACCTCGTCATCGCTCACTCCTCGCATCGACACGCCTCAATGTATCGAGCAGCGTCGATACGAGTCAACACCAACAGCTGCGGACTCGAGTTCGGCATCGCGGCCTGGGAAGGCATCGAAGGCAGGCGCGGCGACGGCTTCGACTGCTGCTGACACGAGCCGAGTCAGGCGCCCCGACAGGCGGTATCGCTACCAGGACGAGTCGACCAGCGAAAGACCCATAGAAAACCCCCGACTGTGCGGGGGTTTTCCGTAGCAGGCCTGTAAGCCGGATTCTGTCGAGGGTGACCATCCCTCTTGGCAGCTACCCGGGCCCTGGGCGGGCAGCCTCGTGGCGGGCCCTGTTCGCCTTGCACCGGACGGGGTTTGGCGAGCCGCCGCGTCGCCGCGACGCTGGTGGGCTCTTACCCCACCGTTTCACCCTTACCGCCGGCGCCTCCGGAGACGTGCCGGCGGCGGTTTGCTTTCTGTTCCACTTTCCGTCGGCTTTCACCGCCTCCCTGTCGGGAGCGTCCTGCCCTACGGTGTCCGGACTTTCCTCGGCGTGCGTGCGCACGCCGCGGTCACCCGGCCTGCAGGGCAAATTCTACCCGCCTCTTGCGCTATGACCCGTGCGCGGGCAACCGGGGTTCTCCGTTCTGGTCAGCCCGTCTGCAGCGTCGAGTGCAGGTGTGTCTCGAGAACCTCCTCGTCGCCGAGCTGCGTGCCGCACTCCGGACAGAAGATCGCCCCTTCGCGCGCGTGCATGACGAACTCGCCGCAGACGAGACATTCCAGGGACACGCCGCGCAGCAACGCGACCAGCTCCTGGTCGAGCGTGCGGGCGAAGGCGACTGCGGACATCCCTACAGCTCCCTGAACACCCCGACGACGCGACCGAGGATCTGGACGTGGGGTGCATAGATCGGCTCCATCGACGCGTTCTCCGGCTGCAGCCGGATGCGGCCCCCGCTTTCGCGGTAGAACGTCTTGACCGTCGCCTCGTCGGCGGACTCGTCGTCTCCGGCAAGGGCGACGACGATCTCGCCGTTGCGCGCATCGGGTGTCCGCTGCACGATCACGAGATCGCCGTCGAGGATCCCTGCGTCGATCATCGACTCGCCCTTCACACGTAGCAGGAAGTCGCCTTTGGTGGTCGCGGGGAGCGGCACGTACCCCTCGATGTCCTGCTCTGCGAGCAAAGGACCGCCGGCCGCGATCTGACCGACGAGCGGCAGACGCATGACGTCACCTGTCTCGGCGGCGGCAGGCTCCGGCTCGCGCCGCTCGCGGCCGAGGAGCTCGAGCGCGCGCGGCTTGGTCGGATCGCGCCGCAGCAGTCCCGCGCGCTCGAGATTCGCAAGGTGCGCGTGCACGGTGGACGGCGAGGCGAGACCGACGCGCTCGCCGATCTCCCTGACCGTCGGGGGGTAGCCGTGCCTGTCGACGTATTCGACGAGGAAGTTCCAGATCTCCTGTTGACGCGCCGTGAGCACTCGAGCCTCCGCGGGGTCGGGGACGGGATGACGAACATGTGTTCGCTCCAGGGTAGAGACTCCTGCGGACGGCGTCAACGGCTCGAAGGACCAGAAGCCGCCTCGGGGGCGGCTTCGGCGCATGCGCTGGAGAGGACTTGAACCTCCACGGCCTAAGCGGCCACTAGGCCCTCAACCTAGCGCGTCTACCAATTCCGCCACCAGCGCCCGAGAGCAGCGTGCAGTGTAGCCCCCGGTCAGTCGATCGGCGTGAGCTCGCGCTCGAGCGTCGCGCGCTCCTTCTCGAGCCACGGGGGCAACGAGAGACCGCGGCCGAGCGTCGCCCGCTCTTCGTCGACCAGGAACCCCGGGTCGTCCGTCGCGAGCTCCACGAGCACGCCGTCCGGCATCCGGAAGTAGACGGAGTGGAAGTACTTGCGGTCCTGGACCGGCGTCGGCCGGAGGCCGAGGTCGTCCAGGTGCGCACGCCAGGCGTCCTCCTCCGCGTCGTCCGAGACACGCCAGGCGATGTGGTGCGTGACACCTGCGCCGATCAGCGCCGGCTCGTCCATCGGCTCGGCGAACGAGAGCGGCGCGTCCTCGTCGAACAGGCCGACGTAGAGGTCGGGATTCCCGATGACGACGACATCGCGCAAACGCGGTGCATCGCCCGGATACAGGCGCAGCCGCAGGCCGTCCGGATCGCTCCCTTCGGTCTCCTCCCCGGACACCGTCGGCGTCTCGAGCCCGATCGACTCGAGCGTGCCGCGGCCGAGGCGTCCGGCGTCGGCACGCGGCCATTCGAAGAACGTGATGAGCGATCCGGGCGACCCCACGTCGTCGCCGAAGTAGAGGTGGTAGCTGTGAGGGTCGTCGAAGTTGACGGTCTTCTTGACGAGCGCCAAGCCAAGTGTGTCGCGGTAGAACGCGACGGTCTGCCGGGCGTCGGAGCAGACGCACGTGACGTGGTGCAGGGCGGTGAGGCGCATGAAGCGCCAATTCTGCTACTTCAGCAGCCGGAAGAGCAGCACCGTGTTCGCGAAGAACAGCAGTGCGACCACGACGGTCACCCGCGTCAGGTTTCGTTCGACGATGTGCGTGCCGCCCTGCGACGAGGGCGTGAAGCCCATGCCGCCCATGCCTGCCTCGCGTCCGGAGTGCATGAGGATGAGGCCGATCAGGGCAGCCGAGAGCAGGACGTGGATCACGGAGAAGACCGGGAGCATCTCGGGGCAAGGGTAGCGGTACGCCCGTCCGCGAGTTGGGTGGGTTAACCGGCGCCTGGGTCGTCGTTCGTGGGAAGGACGCAGGGTGCCCCGATAGCGGTTGCTATCGGGGCGACCGAGGGTGCCGCCACGGACGGCGAGACTCCGCCGGGAACCTGCCGCCACTCGCGGAGGGGCGTACTTAATCGGCGGCCGCGTCGAGGATGGCCCGCAGGAGATCGCCCGCGATCTGATCCTTCGTCACGTACCCCGAGGCGCCTGCGCTCCGGGCGCGGGCCACGTCGTGTGTGGCGGCCGAGCCGGTCAGCACCACGATGCGGGTCTTCGGCAGCTGCTCGAGAATGGTGCGGGTCGCCTCGATCCCGTCCATCACGGGCATCGCGATGTCCATCAGCACCACGTCGGGCTTGGTCTCCCGCGCGAGATCGACGGCAGCCTGCCCATCGGCCGCCCGCCCGACGACCCGGATGCGTCCATCCGTCGACAGGATCGCCTCGAGCGCCTCGGCGAAGAGCCTCTGGTCGTCCGCGATCAGGACGCTCACCGGATCCATCAGTGGTTGCTCCGATGAGTCCGATGCCCTTGGGCCGCGCGAAAACCGAGCAGGTCAAGGACGCAGGGAGAGGCAATAGCCGAGGCTATTGCCTCGACCGAGGACGCAGGCATGCGACGGTTTGCAGCCGGCACAAGAGCGTCGCTACTCGTCGGAGCAACCACAGTCTCTACCTTATGCCGAATGGACGAGGCGGCCGCGCGCGCGAAGATCCACGATCTGCTCGTGACCGGCGACAACCGGCTGAAGCAGGGCGTCGCCGCCGAGAAGGTGCGGGAGACCTACGAGCGGGCGCTGGCCGTCGCACGCGAGCACGGGCTCGAGGCGAGCGTCGCGCCGCTCGTCGAGGTCAGGCTCGCCGATCTCGAGCGGCTCGCAGGAGGATCGCCTCCAGCCGCTCCGCCTGACGCCTGACGTCGTGCTCCGCGGCGGCCGAGCGGGCCGCATCGTTCGGGCTCGGGAGCACGGCAGCCTGCTGCATCCCGCGCGCGATCTCTTCGGTGTCGAGCGGATCGACCAGCACCCCGGCCCCCGGTACGACGAACTCGGGCGGGCCGCCGACGCGCGTGGCGACGACCGACCGCGCGGCGGCCATCGCCTCGAGCAGCGCCTGGCCGAACGGCTCGACGAGCGCCGGCCCGCAGAGGACGTCTGCCGCAGCGAGCCAACCCGGCACGTCGTCGTGCGGAACCGCACCGACCAACCGAACGCCGGCGCGCCCCTCGAGCTGCGGGCGCAGCGGCCCGTCGCCGACGAACGTGAGCGAGCCCTCGCGAAGCGTTGCGAAGGCGTCTGCGAGGCGTACGACGTTCTTGCGTTCGCTGAGCGAACCCACGTGCACGAACGCTGGTCGTTCGAGCTGCGCCGCCGGTGATGCATCGGCGAACCGCTCGAGCTCGACACCCGAGTCGAGGACCTCCGTCTTCCCGCGGGCATCGGCCAGCTTGTCCTCGAGCTCGCGGCGCAGGTAATCGGAGACCGCGATAACGGTGGATGCGCGGCGAACGACCAGCCGGGTCAATGCGGCGACACCCGGGATCGAGCCGATGTTGCGCACGTCGCGTCCGTGCGCGGTGACGACGAGCGGCGCGCCGACCTCGGAGGCGAACAAGCCGGCCGGAACGAGGAAGTGCGCCCAGACGACGTCCGGCTCGCGGCGCGCAGCCGCGCGAACCCGACGGCGGAGCTCGAGGTACCGGGTCTTGCCGCCGCGGCGCCGGTCGAGCACGGCGAGATCCACCTCGTGGCCACGCTCGCGCAGGGCGCGTTCACCTTGAGCGACGAACGAGCCGAGGTCCGGGTCCGCCGGCCCCGGGTACATCTGCGAGACGAGGAGGATGCGCACGCCTCAGCGAGGCGCGATCTCGCGGTCGTACTCGCCCCACTCCTCGCGGAGGACGCCGCAGATCTCGCCGATCGTGCACCGCGCGCGCAACGCCTCGCGCATCGGCACGAGCATGTTCGCGTCCCCCTGCGCGGCCTCGCGCACCTCTGCGAGCCGGGCAGCCGCGTTTTCGGCGTTCCGCTCTGAGCGAACGCGCGCGGTCCGTTCGAGCTGGCGTTGCTCGACGGCCGGATCGAGATGGTGCAGCTCGATGGACTCCTCCGCGTCGGCGACGTACTTGTTGACCCCGACGACGACGCGCTCGCCCGACTCGACCTCGCGCTGCCAGCGCACGGCAGAGGACTCGATCTCCGCCTGGATGAATCCCTGCTCCACCGCGGCGACCGCACCGCCGAGCTCGCCGACTTGCTCGATCAGCTGCCAGGCCCGTGCCTCGAGCTCGTCGGTGAGCGCCTCGACGTAGTACGAGCCGCCGAACGGATCGGCGGTCGCAGTCGTCCCAGCCTCGTGTCTCAGAACCTGCTGCGTGCGTAGTGCGATCGTCGCGGCATGCTCCGTCGGCAGCGCGAGAGCCTCGTCGAAGGCGTTCGTGTGCAGGCTCTGCGCACCGCCGGCGACCGCGGACAGCGCCTGCACCGCGACGCGCACGATGTTGTTCTCGGGCTGTTGCGCGGTCAACGTCGAGCCTCCGGTCTGCGCGTGGAAGCGGAGGGCGAGCGCGCGCGGATTGGCGGCTCCGAACTGGTCGCGCATGATCCGCGCCCAGAGGCGACGTGCGGCACGGAACTTTGCAACCTCCTGGAAGAAGTCGTTGTGCGCGTTGAAGAAGAAGGAGAGGCGCGTACCGAATTCGTCGGGCGAGAGGCCGCGGTCGACCGCGGCGCGGCAATAAGCGATGCCGTTCGCGAGCGTGAACGCGAGCTCCTGCACCGCCGTCGATCCCGCCTCGCGGATGTGGTAGCCGGAGATGGAGATCGTGTTCCACTGCGGGATCCGATCGGCGCAGTACGCGAAGAGGTCGGTCGTCAGCCGCATCGAAGGACGCGGCGGGAAGATGTAGTTCCCGCGCGCGATGTACTCCTTGAGGATGTCGTTCTGAACCGTGCCGCGCAGCGCGCCCGCCGGAACACCCTGCTGGTCCGCGACGAGCTCGTAGAGCAACAGGAGCAGTGAGGCCGGCGCGTTGATCGTCATCGACGTCGACACGTCGCCGAGCGGGATCCCGTCGAGCAGGATCTCCATGTCGGCAAGCGAGTCGATGGCAACGCCCGTCCGGCCGACCTCGCCGAGCGCGCGTGGATCGTCCGAGTCGTAACCGAGTTGCGTCGGCAGGTCGAACGCGATCGACAGCCCCGTCTGACCGCGCTCGAGCAGATAGCGGTAGCGCTCGTTCGACTCCTCGGCTGATGCAAAGCCGGCGTACTGGCGAATCGTCCACGGCCGGCCGCGATACATGTCGCGGTACGGCCCGCGTGTATACGGGAAATCGCCCGGCGGCTCCAACTCGCGTGGCGCGTCGTCGGCCGTGTAGAGCGGTTTCACTTCGATACCGGACTCGGTTTCGCGACGGTCGATGGTCGCCACGGCGCAAGTATGCTCGCCGCGTGCGCGTCCTCGCCTGCGTCGCCGGCGCGGTTCTCCTCGTCGCGGCCTCTGCGGGCGCGGCGCCGCGGGGTCTCCAGCTGCTCGTGCGGGATGGGAACCACCTCACCCTGGCGGGCGGCCGGACGATCGATGTCGGCCCGTTCCGGTCCCTTGCGTTCAGCGGGGACGGCCGCCTCGTCTCCATCGGCGGGACGATCGTCGGGCACGCGAGGTTGCCGACGAGAACGCTCGCCTGGGCGCCGACCGGCGAGCGCGCCGCGTACGTCACGAGCGAGGGCGCCGTCGTCGAATGGACACCTCGGGGGAAGCGCTTCGTCGAGCGGAAGGGATGGGGCGCGACGTGGTGGGCGGGGCTTGCCTGGTCGGCGGACGGCGCGCTGGCCGTACCGCGCGGCAACTCGCTCTGGGTGATCCGTGACGGCTCGGCGACACGACTCGTCGGGCCGCTCGCCCCCGACAGCGGGACCGGGGGCCCGGACATCCCGGAGCCGTTCGCCTGGGTCGGCGACCACGTCCTCTGGTGGCGCTGGCCCGGGTCGGGATCGGTGGCGGCGGACGGCGTCGATCTCTACGAGGATGCGACGAGGCTCGGCACGACGCTCATGTATGCGGACTACACGGCGGTCTGCGGCACGCACGTCGCGTTCGTCGAAGGCATCGACCGCGAATCGACGGACAACAAGAAGATCGTCTTCGACGGCCGCGACGCGTCGCGCGACCCGCTCCATTCCTGGTCGACACCCGCCTGCTCACCGGCGGGCCGCCTCGTCGCCGCGGCCAGCCGCAACGATCCGAACGCGTTCCGCGAGCCGCACCGCGCACTCTGGCAACTCCTGCCGCAGCGAAGACAGCTCACGCGGCCGCCCTGGGGCTGGACCGACGAGGATCCGCGCGTCCTGGCGGACGGCAGCCTCCTGTTCGTCCGCACGCGTCTCACATCGAAGCGAGACGTCGGCACCTGGCTCGACACGCAGACCGGCCGCGTGATGCTGCTCGAGCGTGGCAAGCTGCGGCAGGTCGCACAGATCGGCTATCTGAACATCGACGAGCTGAAGACGTACCTCGGTCCGTACTACGGCCACTACGACTGGTCGCCGTTCCTGGCGGTGCACCCGTGACGGTCACCGTCAGGCTGTTCGCCGGGCTGCGCGAACGTGCGGGCTGGTCGAAGCGAGAGATCGACGCCGCGCGGGTTGCGGACGTCTGGCCGGCGCTCGGACTCGGCGACGAGCCGCAGGGACTGCTGTACGCCGTCAACAAGCGCTACGCGGAGCGCGACACGACTCTCGCGGACGGCGACGAGGTCGCACTGATCCCACCGGTCTCCGGCGGAGCGTTCCTGCTCAGCGAGGGGCCGCTCTCGCTCGAGTGCGTCGTCGACGAGGTGCGGAGGGATCACGCGGGGGCGATCGCGACGTTCACCGGGACGACTCGCATCGAGTCGCGCGGCCGGTCGGTGCAGCACCTCGACTACGAGGCGTACGAGGGAATGGCGGAACAGGTGATGGCGGAGATCGCAGCCGAGCTGCGGACGCGCTACGACGTCTGCGAGATCGCGATCCACCACCGGGTCGGGCGCGTGCAGATCGGCGACACCTCGGTCGTCATCGCCGTCTCGGCACCGCACCGCCAGGACGCCCTCGCCGCGTGCAAGGACGCGATCGACACGCTGAAGGAACGCGTCCCGCTCTGGAAGAAAGAGGTCTACGAGGGCGGCGAAGAGTGGATCGGCCGCGGCTCGTGACCTCCGTCACTTCAGGTGGAAGAACGCCTTGATCTGCGTGATGGTGTACGGCCCCGTCATGCGGAACGCGAACGTGTTCGGGGCGAACGGCGTCAGCCCGGGAGTCGCCCCCACGTGACAGAGGCCGCCGCCGGACGAGATTCCTTTCCCGTCGTAGGTGCGGTCCGTCATCTTCACGCAGGTGTAGCCCTTCAGCTTCAGGCTCCCGCCGATCTTCGCCGCCTTCCACGCGCCGAACAGCGACTTGCTCGCCTTCACGGCGAAGCCGCACCTCACGCCCGTCGCCAGGACCGTCCACGTCGATCCCGACTTGAGCCGGATGCCGGAGACGCTCGACCAGTAGGACGCGCTCGGCCCATTCTTGATCTGCCCACAGATCTGGGTCCCGCCCGCAGCGCTCGCGGATCCAGCCGCCACCGCCAGCACCACCGCCGTCGACGCCAGCACCAAACGAATCATCGCCCGCCCCTCTCGCCAGCGACCCCGCAAGCCGGCTTCTACCACGTTCGGCGCACGACGACAACGGACTCCACAGCTACCTTCCTCGGATGGATCCCTATCCGGCGCGCGACTACGAGCCCGTCCAGCCACGGGGTACGGACTGGCGTGGTCTCGGGCGGCGCATCTTCGGGCCGCTCATCGCCGGGATCGTCGCGCTCGCGAAATGGTCGTTCCTGCTCGTGAAGTTCGGGAGCATCTTCATCGCGATCGGCGGCTACGCACTGATCTGGGGTTGGCGGTTTGCGGTCGGCTTCGTGGCGCTGCTCCTGTTGCACGAGCTCGGGCACTACGCGGAGGCGAAACGCGAAGGGCTCGACCCGAAGCTTCCCGTGTTCATCCCCTTCCTCGGCGCGTACGTGCGGTACACGCGGGGCAATCCCTGGCAGACGGTGCGGATCGCGATCGCGGGACCGATCCTGGGCGGGATCGCCTCGCTGGCCTTCTATCTCGCCGGCGTCGCCGAACACTCGGCGCTCCTGAAGGCGCTCGCCTACTTCGGCTTCCTCATCAACCTGTTCAACCTGCTGCCCTTCGGCTTCCTCGACGGCGGCGTGGTGTGGCGGTCGGCGGGCTGGCTGCGCCGCGGCGGCGGCGGCTGGAAGGCCATCGTCGGATACGGCCTGTACTTCGGCACCGCGATCGGGCTCGTCGCCGGCATGGTGCTCGCGCACGTGCCGCAACATCGCCTGTGAGCCCGTGACCGACGACCGGCAGATCCTCGACCACCCGGTTCACAGCGAGATCGACATCTCGGTCGAGCGAATCGCGGCGGAGTTCCGTGCCGGGTTCGAGAAAATCGCACTGATCGACCGGCCGGCGGTGACGCTGTTCGGCTCGGCTCGCGTGGCGGAGGGAAGCGCGCCGTACGAGGCGGCCCGGGCAGTCGGCCACGGCTTCGCGGAGCAGGGCTGGGCCGTCGTCACGGGCGGCGGCGGCGGCGTGATGGAGGGCGGCAACCGCGGCGCGCGCGAAGGCGGCGGGCTCTCGGTCGGGTTCAACATCGAGCTGCCGCACGAGCAGGCGCCGAACCCGTACATCGACATCCTCCACACCTTCCATCACTTCTACGCGCGCAAGGTCTGCTTCGTGCGGCCGGCGGAAGGATTCGTCATCTTTCCCGGCGGCTTCGGAACGCTCGACGAGCTTTACGAGTCGCTCGTGCTGATCCAGACGGGCAAGGTCAGGCACTTTCCGACGATTCTCTTCGACAGCTCGTACTGGGCCGAGATGCTGGACTGGCTCCGGGAGCGGCTGCTGGCCGACGAGATGATCTCTCCGGACGACGTCGAGCTGCTGCATGTCACCGACGATCCGGACGAGACCGTGCGGATCGTGCTCGAGTGCTACGAGCGTCGCTGCGCCGAAGTGCCGCACTCGCCGGTCAAGGAAGACGCGCAGTAGACCAGCCGCGCGTCGAGAATGTCGGGGGTCTGGCCCCCGGCCGGGGGTCTGACCCCCCTGTCTCCAACGGCCATGTCCGGGGACAGTCCCCGGACATGGCTCAGGTCGACGTCGGCAGCACGATGTACGGGCCGGGCGGCGTCCGGCCGGGGCCGTACACGGTCGTCGGGCTGTCCGGGATGTAGTGCGACTTGAAGACGTCGTGCCGGATCAGCTTCCCGTGCGCGTCGTAGACCTCGCGTGTGACGGTGACGTCGAAGCCGAGCTCACCGGACCCCGCCACCACCTTCACCGAGCGGCGCGGCGCATTCGGATCGACTGCGTAGTTCATCGTGGGCCGCGTCCAGTTCGTCTCCGGCCCCGTGTGCGAGACGACGCGACGACCCTCCGACGTGCCGTAGAACGTGAACGTCAGCGTCTGGTCGGTGTACGACGCCTTGATCAGCAGTCCGTGCTTCAAGTCGTTCTTGAAGCGGAAGTCGGGGCCGCCCCACGACACCGTCGCGTCCCGCCCGAGCGGGTAGTGCGAGAGGTACAGGTTGTGGTTCGTCCGCGCCAGGATCGGCAGGCCGAGCTCGAACGCGTCGTTGAAGAGCGTGGTCGCCGTCTGGCAGACGCCGCCGCCGATCGAGGGGAGCACGAGCGAGCCGATGATCTCCTGGCCTTCGAGGAATCCCCGTTCGGCGGTTCGCGGCCCGACCACCTCGTTGAAGGAGAAGACCTCGCCCGGCTTGATCACGGTCCCGTCGATGAAGTCCGCCATCAGATGGACGTTGTGGATCCGGTTCCACGACGAGACGCCCATCTGCGTCGTGTACGAGACGAGCTTCGTCCTGATGCCGAGCGCATCGGCCTTCGCCGTCGTCAGGTCCGGTTGCCGCGGGCCGAGCTCGACGCGCGCGACGCGGCCGCCGTCGACCGCAGAACCGATCGCTGCGGCGAGCTGCGCCGGGTCGACATCGTGCCCCGGCCGTGACGGCGCGACGTGCACCGCGTTCCCGCGAACGACGAAGTGCGCGTTGTGCGCGCGGACGATCCACTTGCCGAGCCGCGGTCGCACGAGGCGGGCGAGCGCGTCTCCGTCGAGGCGGACGGCGAACGAATGTGCCCGCGGCTCGATCCGGATGGCTCGCGCGAGCTGAACGGGCGTGAGCGCTCCCAACCGGGCGCCGTGGAACTCGACCGCCACCGGTGCGGCGACGTCGGCCCGCACTTCGGCGGCCGCCCGCCCCGCCGCGGCGTCACCGATCGCCGGCCTCACATGCGCGAACGGCGCCTCCAGTGACCGTGCGCCGGCTGCGAAGCGCTCGAGCAGCGCGTGCCGGTCGAGCGCGAGACCCGTGCGCGCAGGACGAACGACCACCTCGGTGCCGTGCAGCTCGACGGCCGCCGACACCGGTGCCAGCCCGGCGCGCGCGAGCTCACCGAGGACGTTGCCGGCGTTGCCCGCGCGACGCAGAACCGGGTCGACGTCGACGCGTCCCGGCACGATCAGCGACACCGGTGAGCCGGCGGCGAGCGCGCGGGACGCCGTCGCCGCCGCGTCGAGCGACACGAGCCACCCGCGGGGCACGCGGTAGGAGTGCGGCCCGACGCGGAGCGTCACGACCTGCGCCGACCAGTGCCGCAGGAACGACTCGATCTGCGCGCGGTTCTCGCCGCCCACGTCCTCGCCCACGACGCGCACCCCCGGCTTCGCAACGCCGTCGTACTGCACGGCGCGCGCGACCGCCGCGGCAGCGGCCGCGACGAGGACCACGCCGAAGACGAGGGCGGCCCGCTTCATCCGTTGCACAGTGAACCAACGAAACCGGCGGGCGCCGGGAAACGGGCCGTATCGTTCCGGCTGTGGAGCTTCGCGACCTGCCGTCCGTGGACGAGCTCACCCGGGGCCTCGACGATCCGCTGGCCGTCGGCGCGGCGCGGGTCGTGCTCGCCCGCGCCCGCGACGCGATCCGTTCCGGCGCGGACCCCGGTGATCTCCACGAGCGGCTGGCGACCGAGCTCCAGACCGCCCGCAGGCCGTCGCTCCGCCGCGTCCTCAACGCGACGGGGATCGTCGTGCACACGAACCTCGGACGCGCGCCGCTTCCCGCGTCGGCGCTGACGCACGTCCTCGAGACCGCACGCGGCTACTCGAACCTCGAATACGACCTGGCCGCCGGTGCCCGCGGTTCGCGGCAGGCGCATGTCGCGGAGGTCCTCGGCCGGCTGACGGGGGCAGAGGCGGCGGTCGTCGTCAACAACAACGCCGGCGCCGTTCTGCTCGCGCTCGCCGCGCTCGCGGAAGGGCGCGAGGTCGTGGTCTCGCGCGGCGAGCTGATCGAGATCGGCGACGGCTTCCGTATCCCGGACGTGCTTGCACGCTCCGGCGCCCGCCTCGTCGAGGTGGGGACGACGAACCGGACGCGCGTCACCGACTACGAACGTGCCGCCGGAGCCGAGACCGCGCTGATCCTGCGCGTGCACCAGTCGAACTTCCGTGTGCTCGGGTTCACCGAGCGCCCCGACCTGCGCGAGCTCGCGATGCTTGCACGCTCACTCGGCGTGCCGCTGCTCGACGACCTCGGCTCCGGCGCGCTCGTCGACGTCGGCGACGAGCCGACGGCCGCCGCGTCGCTCGCAGCAGGAGCAGACCTCGTCTGCTTCAGCGGCGACAAGCTGCTCGGCGGCCCGCAGGCCGGAATCGTGGTCGGCCGTGCAGAGCTGGTCGACAAGCTCCGTCGTCATCCCCTCCACCGCGCGCTGCGTATCGACAAGCTGGGCCTCGCCGCACTCGAGGCGACGCTGCTCCTCTACCTCGATCCCGGCCGCGCCGTGACGGAGATTCCCGCCCTGCGCATGCTGCGCGAGGATCCGGCAACGGTGCGGGCCCGGGCCGAAAGGCTGGCCGGGCTCGTCGGCGGCGACGTCGAGGAGACCGTGGCCCGCGCCGGCGGCGGCGCACTGCCGCTCGCCGAGCTGCCCTCGTTCGCAGCCGCGGTCGACGAGGCGCTCGCGGCTCCCTTGCGGGCGCACGAGCCGCCGGTGCTCGGCATCGTTCGCGACGGCCGTCTCCTGCTCGACTGCCGCACGCTCGCGGACGACGAGGCGGACGAGGTCGCCGCGGCAGTGAACAGCGTCCGCTGAGATGCCGCTGACTGTCGGCACGGCCGGGCACATCGACCACGGCAAGACGTGGCTCGTCCGCGCGCTGACGGGGAAGGACACGGACCGGCTTCCGGAGGAGCGGGCGCGCGGGATCTCGATCGATCTCGGCTATGCGCCGCTCGAGCTCCCCGACGGCCGGCGCATGTCACTCGTCGACGTGCCTGGGCACGAGCGATTCGTGCGGACGATGATCGCCGGCGCGACCGGCATCGACCTGTTTCTGCTCGTGATCGACGCGCAGGAAGGAGCGCGGCCGCAGACGCACGAGCATCTCGCGGTGCTCAGGCTGCTCGGAGTCGACCGCGGCGTCGTCGCAGTGACGAAAGCCGATGCGGTGGACGAGGAGACGCTTTCGCTCGCGATCGAGGAGGCACGCGAGCTCGTGCCGGGCGCCGATGTCGTCGCCGTCTCGGCGAAGACCGGAGCCGGCCTCGACGAGCTGCGCGCGGCGCTCGCACGCGTCGAGGTGAGCGAACGCAGCGCCGACGGCGCGACCCGGCTGTACGTCGACCGCGTGTTCACTCTGCGCGGCATCGGCACGATCGCCACCGGGACGCTGTGGTCGGGGTCGATCGGAGCGGGCGACGAGCTCCGCGTCGAGCCGGGCGGGCTGTCTGTCCGCGTCCGCAGCGTTCAGGTCCACGACGCGCCGCTCGAGCGGGCCGCGGCCGGCCAGCGCGTCGCGGTGAACTTGCCGGCGCTCGAACGACGTGAGCTGGCCCGCGGCGACGTGCTCGTCGAACCGGGCCACTACCCCGTCTCGTATCGCCTCGACGTCGTGCTGGACGAGCTGTCCGAGACGCCGGCCGCGGTCACCGTGCACGCCGGGACGTCCGCCGTCCCCGCGCGCGTCGCGCGTGCAGGGAGCTATGCCCAGCTCCGTCTCGCGGAGCCGGTCGTCGCGGCGCGCGGAGACCGGATCGTGCTGCGCACCGAGACCACCGTGGGCGGCGGCATCGTGCTCGACGCCGCGCCGCCGCGCGGGCTCGATCCGGAGCGGCTCGCGATTCTCGAGCGGGGCGATCCCGAGGAGATTCTGCGCGCGCTCGTCCACGCTCCGGTCAGCGGCTCAGAGCTCCAGTCGCGCGGCCTGCTACCCCCGGCCGAGCTCGCCGTCGGACTCGCGTCGCTGCAGAGAGCGGGCGAGTACGTGTTCTCCCGGTCGTGGCTCGACCAGCTCGCCGCAGGTGTCCGGGAGCGGCTCGCGCGGCATGCCGAGACCAGCCCGCTCGACCCGGGCCTGCCGCTCGGCGGGCTCCTGCCGCCCGAGCCGTGGGCGCCGGCGGTGCTCAACCTGCTCGGCATCGAGCGGCGCGCCGGCAAGGGCTTCCTCCCGGGCGCCGCCGCGTCACTCGGCGAGCACGCCGAGGCGGCCGCCGCCCTCGAGTCTCGGCTGGCGCAGGACGAGATCGTCAAGCTCGCCGACCGCACGCTCGGCGCCTTCCTCGAGGAGCGTGGACGCCTGCGCCGTGTCGGCGACGGCTTCGCGGTGTCGACGGCGCTGTACGAACGCGGCCGCGCGCTCCTCGCGGACTTGCCGCAGATCACGCTCGCGGGCTTTCGTGACGCGCTCGGGGTCGGACGGCGCACGGCGCAGCTGCTGCTCGAGCGTTACGACGCCGATGGGATCACGCGGCGTGTCGGCGACGTGCGCGTGCTGCGCCGGACGGGTGCGCGATAGGCATGGCGATCCGGGCCTTCCTGTTCGACTTCGACGGCCTGATCGTCGACACCGAGCTGCCGTCGCGGGCGGGCTGGGAGTGGCTGTACCGCCGGCACGGGCAGGAGCTCCCCCGCGACCGGTGGGCGACGCTCGTCGGGACGATCGGCGCCGACTTCGACCCGATGGGGCACCTCGAGGAGCTCGTCGGCGCCCCCCTGGCGCGGGACGCGCTGAACGAGGAGCGCTACGCGCACGAGCTGTCGCTGATCGAGGCGGAGGAGCTGCGTCCCGGCATCGCCGAGTACCTCGCCGAAGCCCGCCGGCGCAGTCTCAAGCGCGCGATCGTCTCGAGCTCGTCGCGCCGCTGGATCGACGGCCACCTCGCGCGCCTCGAGGAGGAGGTCGGCTGGGACGCGATCGTCACCGCCGACCACGACCCGTCGCGTGCCAAGCCGAGGCCCGATCTGTATCTCGAGGCGCTCGAGCTGCTCGGCGTCGGGGCCTCGGAGGCGATCGCGTTCGAGGACTCGCCGAACGGCGTCCGAGCCGCGCGCGCGGCCGCGATCTTCTGCGTGGCGGTGCCGAACGAGGTGACACGCGATCTCGACCTCGAGGAAGCCGACGTGCTCGTCGCGTCGCTCGCGGAGCTCCCGCCGGCGACCTTGCTGGCGCGATTCGAGCGCTAACGTCTCCGGCGGAGCGGCACGGGCCCGGTGGCCCAGCGAGTCTTCAAAACTCGTGAGGTGTGGCAGCCCCACGCTGGCTCGGTTCGACTCCGGGGCCGCTCCGTTAAGCCAAAACCGCCCCATGTGCAGGCAAATCGTCGGCCGGCGCACCACCCGACACCTGGCCCGCGGGATCCGCTCGGAACCGCTCCGGTACGCCTGTTTCGGGTGACGACTGGCCCACAACTGGCCCACAGATACCATCGATGCCCATGAGCGAGCCGATCTGGAAGCGTGTCCAGCGGGAAGTCGGCATCTTCGCCAAGTCGCGTGGCCGCGACCTGCCGCAGGGTTTATTCCTCGCGACGCTGTTCAACGTTCGCGAGCACGCGCTCAGCAGGAAGTCGACGATGCGCATGACGTTCGCCGAGTGCGTCGCCTGGTCGATCGCGTTCGTCCGGGACGACGGCTTCCCGGACTTCTGGCCGCGCCTCGCCAACTAGACCGCGGGGCCGACCACAGCCGGCCCCGCGCTGACGGGGACACTAGTTGCCGCCCGGGCGGCTGCGGCCGGTCGCGCGTTCGTCGGCGAGCTGCGCGCGCACGGAGCTGCCGACGCCGCTGCTGCTGACCGGGCCGACCGGCGCCGACGTGGGCCCGTCGACTTCGCCGACCATGGTCGGCGCCGCCTGCGGGTCGCCCTGCGGCGAGAACGGTGCGAGCGGGTTCTGGTTCGCCATCTTCTTCACCTCCCTCATGACCATGCGATCGACAGGGAGCCGCCTGGGTCGGGAATGCCGGTCCCGACGCTGATCGACTTCCAGTAGACGAAGTGCTTCAACGTCGAGTCGACGATCGGGATCGCGTGCGGCGAGCCACCGGTCAGGTTCACGCCGGAGGTGAGTGCGAGCTCGGCGACGACCACGGCCCCGGTCAGGTCGTTCACAGATCCGTCAGCGGTGACGAGCTGCAACGTCCGCGAGTCGGTGTCGGCACCCGTGACGTTCGCGTTCGGCGTGTACGCGACCGAGACGAGCGTGGTCGCGCCTTCATCCGTTTCGACGACGGGGAACGCGCCGTCGATGATCGCGCGGTCCGGGTTGGCGCCGTCCCAGGTCTGGCCGGCGTCGAGCGGCGGTAGCCCTTGAAGGACGACACCCGAGCCGGGCGCCATCAGTTCATCACGTCCAGCCGAGGCCGATCGATCGGCGTGAGAATTAGGGCGTCGAGCACATAGCTCAGGGAGACGAGCGCGTAGGTCGCGAGTTCGCCGTCGGACAGTCGTTCGAGGTACGTGATCCGGTTCGGGA